>CDZP01040457.1_pt1 | contig 15180 bp, 8 predicted proteins | sample 554941 | NCBI WGS metagenome assembly CDZP01 (sample SAMEA3182064, study PRJEB8094) | gut metagenome | biome: human; feature: gut; material: Stool; isolation source: human stools | place: Canada | collected 2013-01-28
TCCGGCGGGCCGCTTGTGGATGCGGGCGGCAGGCTTGTCGGGATCAATACGTTTATAATGTTGGAGGGCCAGAATGTGAACGGCAGCATTCATGTGCGGGAGCTGCTCACTGTTCTGCAGCAAAACGATATCCCGTACCGCAAGGCGGCGCCCGGTTTTGCGGGCGTGCTGCTGGTTGTACTGGCTGTGGCGGCGGCGCTGGGCGTGTGTGCGGCGCTGCTTTTGCGGCTGCGCCGCCGGGGAGCGGCGTCCGGGAAGCCCATGCGGGAAAAGGCTGTTCCGCTGCCTGTGTTTTTGGCCGGCGGCGGACGGATGGACAGGCTCCGGGCAACGCGGGCGGTGCGGGAGCTGGCGCAACGGCTGGCTTCGATGCCGGAGGTCTCGCGGGCGCTGCATCCGGAAAATATCCTTGTGCGGAGCGGTACGCTGGAGCTGAAGCGTGCGCACGGCGCGGGCAAAAGGCCCGGCGCCTCCGTGTGCGCCGGGTATTCCGCACCGGAATGTTACAACGGAAGCGCGGGTATGGCCGCTGCAGTCTATTTTCTGGGGGCCGTGCTGTATGCGCTTACAGAGGGCCGCGCCCCGCAGGACGTGATCGCGCGTGCGGGCGGCGCGGAGCTGGTGTTTGAGGAGCAAACGCCGCTTGTCCCGCTGCTGAACCGGGCCATGGCGCTGAACGAGGCTTACCGCATTGCCGCCCCGGCGCAGCTTGCACAGGAGCTGGCGCAGGTGGAAGCACAGCTTGCCGCCGCACAGCCGGCGCAGACAGTGCCTGCACAGGAGCTGCCGCAGGCGCAGCGCGCGGCCCTGCAGGAAGCTGCGCCGCTTGGGCCGTTTGCCCCGCAGGGGAGCGGCGGTACGCCGGGTGCAGGATATGCGCCCTCTGCCGTTTGCACACCGCAGGCCCCGCGCCGGAAAAAGCGCGGCTGGAAAATTGCGCTGGCCGTGGGGCTGCCGCTGGTGCTGCTGGGCGGCGGCTTTTTGGGGTATTCGCTGTATGCGTGGAACGAAATTGAAACCGCGCAGGCTTACGAACAGTATACACAGGCTTACGAATGGTACGAGCGCGCGCCGTGGCTGTGGGAACTGGACGAGCAGCGGGGGCAATATACGGCGGCCTGGGTGCTGGTGGAGCGCGGGGAGCTGAGCGAGGCGGCGCAGGCGTTCCGGGAGCTTGGGGATTACGCGGACAGCGGGGAGCTGGCGGAAAAGTGCAACACATATATCCGTGCGCAGACGGTGGGCTCGCCTTTTACGAAATACAAATTGTACAACAATCTGGGCGGCTTTTTAGACAGCAGCCGGCAGGCGCAGGCGCAGATACCGGAAATTTACGACACGGCATTGGAGCACTACGGGGAAAATCGTTTCAGTGCGGCAATGGAGTGGCTGGAGATCATACCGGATTATGAAAACTACGAAGACGCTTTTGTTTATGTGGAAGCGTGTAAGGCGCACACTGTTTTATCTGAAAACTATTATAAAATGACACGGGAAGTCCAAAATGCATTGGAGATGCTCGAATGGAGCGACCAGTATATTGATGTGGAACCTATATGTATGGACAGATATCTTATAGACTACTTTTTGGATGGAACATGGGTCGCGGTGGATGGCGATGTTTTTGAATATGCAATGGAAAACAACGAGTTTGATTTCTGGTATCGTTATGTTCCGAGCGGTAAATACAATTTTGAGAGCGATGGCATGTACTATGCTTCCAGTGGCACACGGTTTGCCGCATGGGACTATATTTCTTACAACGAAATAGTGATCACATTTGAAAGCGACGGCCGCAGCTATCATTATTACCGCCAATGAGCGGAGCGGCGCCAGGGCCGAAACGGGAAACACTACCCGTTTCGGCCTTTTTTGTGCTATACTGGACCGTATAATAATTGATAAGGAAAAGCCGGGCCCGGGCCCGGCGCGGGGGGAGGGGACGCGGCATGCGTCTGGATAAGTATGTGGCGGGCGCGGCCCAGCAGAGCCGCTCGGACGTACGGCGGGCCATTCAGAAAGGGCTGGTGTGCGTGAACGGCGCGGTGTGCCGCAGCGCGGACGCTCAGGTGCCGGCCGGCGCGGCTGTCACGCTGAACGGGCAGCCGCTCGTCCTGCAGCAGTATGTGTACATCATGCTGGACAAACCCAAGGGTGTGGTGAGTGCGTCCGCGGACAAAAACGACGTGACTGTGGTGGACCTTGTGGGCAGGGCCTACCCCCGCCGCAGCCTGTTCCCCGCCGGGCGGCTGGACAAGACCAGCACGGGCTTTGTGCTGGTGACGGATGACGGCGCATTCGCCCATGATATCCTCGCGCCCAGGCGGCATGTGCCAAAAACCTACGAGGTGCTGCTGGACACGCCCCTCACGCCGGAGATGGCGGCTGGTTTTGCGGCGGGCGTCCGGCTGGCGGACGGGCAGCGGCTGCAGCCCGCGGAGCTTTCGCCGGGGCCGGACGGCCCGTGCAGCGCGCGTGTGGTGCTGCGCCAGGGCGTGTATCATCAGATCAAGCGCATGTTCGGCGTATACGGCGCGGGCGTGAACGAGCTGCGGCGCACGGCCATCGGCGGCCTGGCACTGGATGCCGCGCTGGGGCCGGGCGGCTTCCGCGAGCTTTCGCCCGCAGAGGTGGCGCGTATCCTCGGCGGCTAGAAAACAGGAAAAAATTCCGGGCCAAATGCTGGAAACTGCATTTTCGGCGCGCTGTTCACAGGTTTTTAAAACATTTTTCACATGAAAAATGTACGATAAATGCAGTGTTTGCGCCCTGTTTCCCAAATTACACAATAAAATGACGTTTATTTTGTTGAAATATGTTGCAAAAGTCAGAACTATTGTGTAAAATAGAGACTAAAGCGACACCTTATTGTTAAAATTCACAACTGAGCGCATGCAGAGCGCCGCAGCACAGAAGGGAAAAGGGTATTATGGCGAACAGAGTTTTTCAGGGCGTTGTCTATCAGATGAAAGATGCGATCGACCGCATGGTGGGCGTTGTCGATGAAACGGGCACCATCATCTCCTGTTCTGACTTGAACCGCATCGGCGAGGTGCGGGACGGCATCGCGTCCGACCGGCTGACAGCCGGCGACGCGTTCGTGCGGGACGGCTACACCTATCATCTGTTCAGTTCGAACAAGCGCAACGATTATGCCGTTCTGGTGGAGGGAACCGACGAGCCCGCCCTGCGCTATGCGGCGCTGCTGGCCATCAGCCTGCAGAACATCAAGCAGTACCACGACGAGAAGTTCGACAAGGCGAACTTTATCAAGAATGTGGTGCTGGACAATATCCTGCCCGGCGATATCTATGCCAAGGCGCGCGAGCTGCATTTCGCAACGGACGTGTCCCGCGTGGTGCTGCTCATCCGCGTTACCTCGGGCGCGGACATTTCCGCCTACGACGTCGTAAGCGGCCTGTTCCCCGATAAGCAGAAGGACTTCGTGTTCAACATCAGCGAGAACGACACCGTCCTCGTCAAGGAGATCAAGCGCGGCATCGACCAGCACGACATCGAAAAGCTGGCCGCCAGCATTGTGGACACCCTCAACGGCGAGCATTACATCAAGGCCGTTGTGGGCATCGGCACGCCCATTGCCAATGTGAAGGACCTGGCCCAGAGCTTCAAGGAGGCACAGATCGCCATGGAGGTGGGCAAGGTGTTCGACACCGAGCAGGCGATCGTCAGCTACGACCATCTGGGCATCGCCCGCCTGATCTATCAGCTGCCCACCACGCTGTGCGAGATGTTCCTGAAAGAAGTGTTTAAACAGGGCAGCATCGAGAGCCTGGACGCCGAGACGCTGTTCACCATCCAGCGCTTCTTTGAAAACAACCTCAACGTTTCGGAGACGAGCCGCGGCCTGTTCGTGCACCGCAACACACTGGTGTACCGTCTGGAAAAAATCAAAAAGCTGACGGGCCTGGACCTGCGGGAATTCGACGACGCCATTGTGTTCAAGGTGGCGCTGATGGTCAAGAAATACCTGAGCGCCAACCCCGCGAAGTATTAAGAAAAAAGAGCCGTTGCGGCAAAGCCTGCTTTCGCCGCAGCGGCGCCTTTTTGGAATATGCCGTGCCCGCGGTGCAATATCGCGGGCGGCAGGCGCGTATTCCCTGCGCAGGGCGGTGCTTTGCGCGCACGCACTCAACCGTGACCCCCATAGGAGAATGATATGGCAACTACCGATATGATCCGTTTTGAAAACGTGAAGAAGATATACACCGGGCTGGACGCCAAAAGCAAGGACATCGTGGCGCTCCACAACGTGAATCTCTCCATCAAAAAAGGCGAATTCGTGTTCGTTCTGGGCCATTCCGGCGCGGGCAAAAGCACGTTCCTCAAGCTGATCCTGCGCGAGGAGGCAGCCACCGAGGGCAAGGTTTTCGTCAACGGGCGCGACCTTTCCAGCATCCGTCAGCGGGAAATTCCCTACCTGCGCCGCGGGCTGGGCGTGGTGTTCCAGGATTTCCGCCTTATTCCCACGATGACGGCCTACGAGAACGTGGCCTTTGCCATGCGTGTGACGAATATCCCCGAGCGGCAGATCAAGCGGCGCGTGCCCTATGTGCTGAACCTGGTGGGGCTCGCGGGCAAGGCGCACAGCCTGCCGCAGGAGCTTTCCGGCGGCGAGCAGCAGCGCATTGCGCTGGCGCGGGCTTTGGTGCATTCCCCGCCCATCATCATTGCGGACGAGCCCACCGGCAATATCGACCCGGAGCTGTCTGTGGAGATCATGGAGCTGCTGCAGGCCATCAACAGCGTGGGCACCACGGTCGTGGTCGTCACCCATGAACGCGAGCTGGCCGCGCGGTTCCGCAAGCGCACCATCATGATCGACCACGGCGAGGTGGTCGACGACGGCCTCGGCCGGTACGGGAGGGAGGCCGCGCAGGTATGAAATGGTCCAGCTTTAAGTATCTTGTCAAGCAGGGATGGCACAGCATGGTGGCCAACCGGCTGATGACGCTGGCATCCATCGGCGTGCTGGTGGCATGCCTGATGATCACGGGCGTGGCGGCGCTGCTGTCCGTCAACGTGACAAGCTATGTGGATTATCTTGAAACGCTCAACGAGATCGTCTTTTTCATCGATGACGCCGCCCCCGCCGAGACCGTGGAGGCGCTGAAAACGCAGATCCCCGCCGACGGGAACGTGGCTGCCTGCGAATACGTCCCCAAGGCCGCGGCCGTGGAGGAAATGCGGGAGTATCTGGGCGACTACGGCGATATCATGAACGATTATGCCGGAGAAGGAAACACCGAAAATCCGCTGCCCGCCTCGTTCCGCGTGTCGGTGACAGACGTTGCGGACCTTGCGCCCACAGTGGAGCGCATCAAGGCCATGGGCGCGTATACGGCCACGGCCGAGGACGGCACCGCCAGCGATGCGAACGTGTTTTACAAAGTGAATTCGCCCTCCGAGCTTTCCAGTACATTGGTGAACCTGAAGCGCATCGTCAACTACATCGGCTGGGGCCTTGTGGCCGTGCTGGGCGTGGTGAGCGTGGTGGTCATCAGCAACACCATCCGCCTGACGGTATTTGCCCGCCGCAAGGAGATCAATATCATGAAATTCGTGGGCGCGACGAATGCGTTCATCCGGCTGCCGTTCTTTGTGGAGGGCATGACGGTGGGCGCTATCTCGGGCGTGCTGGCCACGGTCGTTGTGGGCGGTGCGTATTACGGGCTGGAGCAGGCGCTGCTGCAGCCGGAGGCGCTTTGGCTGAACGAGTTCACCAAATGCATGTGGCCGTTCATGGATATCATCTGGCCGCTGCTGGGCGGGTTTGTGCTGTTCGGCGTCGCCATCGGCGGCGTGGGCTGCGCGTCCAGCATCCGCAAGCACCTGAAGGTGTGATCTTTTTTGAACACAGGAGTTTTCTATGGAAAAGCATAAAAAACTGGTCCGCGTCGTATGTCTGGTGCTTGCCGCACTGATGGTGATGACCATCGGCGTGCCGCTGATCTTTGCCTATGCCGAAACGCCGGCGGAGAAGCTGGAGCGTCTGCGCAAGGAGCTGGAGGACATCAAATCCAACATCAGCGCCGTGGAGAACAGCAAGGAAAAATCCGAGCAGACCAAGCAGTATTATCAGGCACAGGCCAATAACCTGAAGGCGCAGCTTGCCGCCATCAAGGAGGACATCGCGGCCCAACAGCAGAGCATTGAGCTGAAAAATGCCGAGGTGGCGGAAAAAGCGGCCAATGTGGCGTATAATAAGAGCATGTTCGAATCCCGCCTCAAGGGCATGTACGAGATGAGCCGGCAGTCGAACCTTGCAATTCTTCTGGGCATCGACGACGTTTCCCAGATGCTGCTGTTTGCCGAAAACCTGCAGCAGATATCGGAGCATGATACCCAGCTCGTACAGCGGCTGCGGGACGAGCAGGCGGCCCTGGAGGCCCAGCGCGCCGAGCTGGAGCAGCAGCTTGCGGACCTTGCCGCCCGCGAGCAGGAGCTGACGGACACCGCCGTGGCGTATTCCAATGCCATCCAGCAGGCGGATGCGGCCATCAGCGCGGCTGAGGCGGACCTTGCCGCAAATGAAGAGGCTCTGGCGGAAACCCAGAGGCAGTACGAGCAGGCGCAGGAAGAATGGCGGCAGTGGACGGCGGCAAACAACGTGGATTTCGAGTACAATCAGGGCGGCTTTGCCTGGCCTATCCCGGGGTATACGAACCTTTCCTCCGATTTCGGCGTGGGACGCTGGATCTACGGCAAGTGGGACGTGCACCGCGGCATGGATGTGCCGGCCCCGGCGGGTACAAAAATCTATGCGGCTGCGGACGGCGTGGTGAGCACCAACAACCACTGGACCTACGGAATTTCCGTAAAGATATCCCACGGCTCCGGCCTTGCTACCATTTACGGCCATATGTCGGGGCGCGTTGTAAACGACGGCGATTACGTGACGCAGGGCCAGCTCATCGGTTATGTGGGGAGCACGGGCAACAGTACGGGCAACCACCTGCATTTTGAGACGACTCTTAACGGCGCGGCGGTGAGTTCGCGGCCGTATCTGGGGCCGCCGTGGGGCTGAACAGCGGTTTCGGCACCCGCGCAAGGAAAGTGAGACGAAGCTATGAATAAAAAGATCACCGTAAATCTGGCGGTGGCCATCGCCATCATTGCCATGACGGTCACCTTCGTTGTGACGATGATTCTGAGCATGCAGCTGTTCAACCGGACCGTCAGCGGCGTGCGCGAAAAAGAGATCATGTACAACAAGCTCTCGGAGATGGACAAGAGCGCCCGGGAGAATTATTACGGCGAGATCGTGGACGACACCCTGTACGATTATATCGCGGCGGGCTACGTTACCGGCATGGGCGACAAGGACGCGCGCTATTATACCGCAAAGCAGTATCTGGAATATCTCAACCAGCAGAACGGCGTGGTCATGGGCGTGGGCGCGGATGTGATCAAGGACGCCAACGGCTATGCGCGCATTGTTAAGGTGTACCCCAACAGCCCGGCGGAGGAATCCGGCCTGCAGAAGAATTTCTACATCACCAAGGTAGGGGAGCTGGACGTTAAAACGCTTTCCCTCTCGCAGGTGAACAGCCAGCTGCTGGGCGAATCCGGCACGTCGGTGCTGCTCACGGTGGTGAACGCCACGGGCGAGGACGAGCACACGGTGGAGATCCAGCGCCGCGAGTTCGACGTGCCCTCCGTGGAGGGCCAGGTGCCGGAGGGTACCACGACCGCATATTTCTGGATCAACGCTTTCAATTCCAAGACAGTGGACGAGCTGAAAGCATATTTTGAACGCTGGCAGGAGGAGAGCGTCGTCGTGGACGGCGTGGTGTTCGACGTGCGCAACAACACGGGCGGAAACCTGACGAACGCCATGCATGTGATCGATTACCTGTGCCCGGTAGGCCCTATCGCAAGCCAGCAGAACAAGGACGGAACCGTCACCACGCTGGAGACCTCCGACGCCAGTGAGGTGGAGCTGCCCATGGTGGTGCTGGTGAACGGCAACACGTCCTACGCGGCGGAGCTGTTTGCCACATCCATTCGGGAATTTGAAAAAGGACGCGTCGTCGGTACGCGCACAGCGGGCAAGGGTACCATCCAGTGCCGTCCGGTGGCTCTTTCAGACGGCTCGGCATTTTCGTATACGGTGGGCCTGCTGCTGAGCAAGAACGGAGCCACCTTCAACGGGACAGGCATTTCACCGGATGTGGAGGCGTCTCTCTCCGCCGAGGAGGAGGCGAATTTCTACAACTTCACCGTGGATACCGATCCGCAGATCCTGCGCGCGTTTGAAGTGGTGGATACGCTTACGGGCCGCAACGACATCCAGGCCAGCCTGGAGCCGTCACAGAGCAGCTCGGCTTCGGAGGCGGGCGGCGCGGGTTCCTCTTTGCAGAGCGAACCGGCCGGAACGGACGCTTCGTCGGCCGCCGAGCCTGCGGCATAAGCGCGGGCCGGAACTGTTTGTAAATGGAGTCTCGCCCCTGTATCCGGGGCGGCGGAACAACGCACACCGCGCTGCGGGGCGCACAGCCCGGCGGGCGCGGTGCGTTTTTGTTCCGCCAAGAAAAAAGAGGAGGCAACGCGTGAATCTGACGGATATTTCCACCATCAAAACGCTGTGCGCGGCGCACGGCTTTTCGCTCTCCAAGGAATTCGGGCAGAATTTTATCGTCAACCCGGGCATCTGCCCCAAGATCGCCGAGGCGGCGGGGATTGACGAGCGCTTCGGCGTGCTGGAGGTCGGCCCCGGCGTGGGGGTGCTGACCAAGGAGCTGGCGCGGCGCGCAAAAAAAGTAGTGGCGGTGGAGGTGGACAAGCGTCTGCCGCCGCTGTTGGCGGAAACTCTGGCAGAATATGAAAACGTGACGGTCGTGGAGGGCGACGTGCTGAAGGTGGACCTTGCGGCGCTCATCCGGGACGAGTTCCCGGGCCTGCGTGTGGCCGTATGTGCAAACCTGCCCTATTATATTACCAGCCCTATCGTCATGAAGCTGCTGGAGGAGCGGCTGCCCATCGAGCATATCACGGTAATGGTGCAGAAAGAGGCGGCGGATCGCCTTTCCGCCGCGCCCGGCACCCGCGCGGCGGGCGCTGTCACATATGCGGTGCATTATTACGCCGCGCCCCGCACGCTGTTTACCGTACAGCCGGGCAGCTTTTATCCCCCGCCCAAGGTAACGAGCGCCGTCATTCAGCTGCGTCTGCACGAAGCGCCGCCGGTCACGCCCCGCAGCGCGGAAGCGATGTTCCGTGTCATCCGCGCCGCGTTCAGCCAGCGGCGCAAGACGGCGGCCAACGCGGCCAGCGCGGGGCTGCATCTGCCCAAGGAGGCGGTGGCCGAGGCGCTGGCTGCGGCAGGCGTGCCGCCCACGGCCCGGCCCGAGCAGCTGACGCTGCAGAATTACGCCGACGTTTCCGACGCGCTGTTTGCGTTTCGGTGACCGGTTTGTCCTGTTGAAAACTGCTGTTCTTCTTTGTATACTGGTACTATGATATGAAATATCAGGCTCCGAATACCTGTGCAGACGAAGGAAATAACGGCCCAGAGCCTGTGCGGGCCGCTTTTGAAACGGAAAGGGAGTATCCATTTATGAAAGAAGTATTGAATGTAGGTGTTATCGGCCTGGGCAACCGCGGCTCCAACCTGTTGGAAAACTGTATCCTGCCCCAGCCGGGCGTTCGTGTGCTGGCCGTGTGCGACAATTATGAGGACCGCCGGGAGAAGGGCGTGCAGCTTGTGACGGCAGCGGGCCAGCCCGCGCCCCGCGCTGCGGCGGATTACCGCGAGGTACTGGCCATGCCGGAAATCGACGCTGTGGTCATTATGGCGTCGTGGGAATCCCATCTGAACCTTGCCTGCGACGCCATGCGCGCAGGCAAGTATACGGCCGTGGAGGTGGCGGGCGCATATTCTGTGGAGGACTGCTGGAAGCTGGTGCGCACCCACGAGGAAACGGGCGTACCCTGCATGATGCTGGAAAACTGCTGTTTTGGCCGCGACGAGCTGATGGTGCTGAATATGGTGCGCCGGGGCCTGTTCGGCGAGGTGGTGCACTGCCAGGGAGGTTACCGCCACGACCTGCGGGAGGAGGTCTCCACCGGGCGCGAGATGCGGCACTACCGCTTCCGCAACTACCTGTACCGGAACTGCGAAAACTACCCCACCCATGAGCTGGGCCCCATTGCAAACGTGCTGGACATCAACCGCGGCAACCGCATGCTGACGCTTGTTTCAGTGGCGTCCAAGGCCGCGGGGCTGCACGAATATCTGCTGCGGGAAAAAGGCCCGGACTACGACGCTGCAAAAATGAATTTTGCCCAGGGCGACGTGGTGACGACCATCATCAAATGCGCCCGGGGCGAGACGATCTGCCTGACGCTGGACACCACTTTGCCGCGGGCCTATTCCCGCGGGTTCCATGTGCAGGGGACAAAGGGCATGTACATGGAGGACAACAAGAGCGTCTTTTTAGACGGCAAAGACAACGAGTATGATTTTAAGTGGAACGAGCGCTGGAACAGCGCCGAGGAGTACCGCGAGCAGTACGACCATCCGGTGTGGAAAAAATATCTGGCCGAAGGCGTGCGCGGCGGCCATGACGGCATGGACTGGCTGGTGTTCCGCTCGTTCTTCGACGCCGCAAAGGCGGGCGCGCCTGCGCCCATCGACGTATATGATGCGGCGGCATGGATGAGTATTTCCTGCCTGAGTGAGCAGAGCGTGGCCATGGGCGGCGCTCCCGTGGCCATTCCGGACTTTACCAACGGCAAGTGGATGGAGCGCGCTCCCTGGCAGCCGTAAAGCGGGAGCTTCCGGTATTTTATGCTCCGCTCCCTTTCTGAAAAATGAAAAAACAGCGGGCCGCGCCCGTGGGAAAAAGCCTTCCGGTTTTCCGGAAGGCTTCTTTTTTGCGCCTTTGCGGGCGCTAACGCAACCTTAACATCCGGCGGCGAACGTTAAGCGCACACTTACAGCTTATGCCCTATAATGAGGCATACCGCGATAAGGGAAGGAAGGGAATGGATTATGATGGATGTTCTGATGGTCGGAACATTGCTGGCCTGCTTCGGGCTTGTATGGCTTTTGGCAAAATGGTGCCAGAAGCAGGTGGACGCCGCGGAGTGAGCGCGGGGAAAAAGGCCGCAAGGAGGATACATAAATGCTGGTACTGGGTGGGATCGTGCTGCTGCTGGGCTGCTATCTGATCTATGCATTGGTACATCCGGAAAAATTTTGATTCGCTGTGAGCGAAACTGAGATAAACAGGAGGAGCTTGTCATGCTACAGCTTGCACTGACAGTGAGCATTTATTTGCTCATTGTCATTCCCGCGGGTGTGTATCTGTATCACATCGCGGCGGGGAAACACACTTTTGCAGACCCCGTCTTTGACCGTGTGGACGGAGCGATCTATAAAATCAGCGGAGTGGACCCCGGGAAGGGGATGAACTGGAAACAGTATGCCCTGGCTCTGCTGGGGACGAACGCCGTGATGGTGTTCATCGGGTATCTGATCCTGCGCGTGCAGAGCGCAGGGCCTTTCAACCCGAACAATATTGAGAATATGGAGCCCACGCTGGCGTTCAATACCATTATCAGCTTCATGACGAACACGAATCTCCAGCACTATTCCGGTGAGTCCGGGCTTTCCTACCTGTCTCAGATGCTGGTCATCATTTTTATGATGTTCGTGTCCGCCGCAAGCGGATATGCTGCCTGCGTTGCGTTCATCCGCGGCCTTGCAGGCAGGACAAAAAACGACGTGGGCAATTTTTTTGCGGACCTGGTGCGCATCACCACCCGTATCCTGCTGCCGTTTTCCATTGTGGGCGGCCTGCTGCTGGTATGGCAGGGCGTGCCGCAGAATTTTGAAGGCAATGTTGTGGTGGAGACGCTGGAGGGCACATTTCAGGTCATTGCCATGGGCCCCATCGCCGCGCTGGAGATCATCAAGCATCTGGGCACGAACGGCGGCGGCTTCCTGGGCGCAAACTCGTCCACGCCGCTGGAAAACCCCACGATGCTCTCAAACCTGATCGAGCTGTATTCCATGATGCTCCTGCCCGGCGCATGCGTCATCACCTTCGGTAAAATGGTGCACGCCCGCAGGCAGGAAGCGGCGGACGGCATGCAAAGGGCAGGCGGCCTGCGTGCGCGCGGCGGCCTTTCCGCGGCCATCTACGGCCGCGAGGGACGCAGCATTTTTGCCGCCATGGGCATCCTGTTCGTCATCGGCCTGAGCGTATGCTTCTGGGCCGAGAGCCAGGGCAACCCGGCGTTGGCGGATATCGGCCTGGACCAGGCCATGGGCAGTATGGAGGGCAAGGAGGTCCGCTTCGGTATTGCGCAGTCGGCGATGTTCACCACCGTCACGACCTCTTTTACGACCGGTACGGTGAACAATATGCACGACACCCTGACGCCGCTGGGCGGCATGATCCCTCTGCTGCACATGATGCTGAACGTAGTATTCGGCGGCAAGGGCGTCGGTCTGATGAATATGATCCTGTACGCCATTCTGGCAGTGTTCATCTGCGGCCTGATGATCGGGCGCACGCCGGAATACCTGGGCAAAAAGATCGAAGGCCGGGAAATGAAGCTCACCGCGCTGTGCATCATCATCCACCCGCTGCTCATCCTTGCGTTTTCCGCGCTGGCAGTGGGCACCGCAGCCGGGCGGGAGGGCATCACCAATCCGGGCTTTCACGGCCTGAGCCAGGTGCTGTATGAATATGCCTCCTCCGCCGCCAACAACGGTTCCGGTTTTGAGGGCCTGGCGGATAATACCTGTTTCTGGAATATCACCGCCGGTCTGGCCATGTTCTTCGGCCGGTACCTTTCCATCGTCATCCAGTTGGCCATTGCCGGGTCGCTGATGAAAAAGAACTTTGTCAATGAATCGGCCGGCACGCTGCGGACGGACACGGTTTCGTTTTCCGTTATCCTGGTTTTCGTCGTATACATTTTTGCCGCGCTGACATTTTTTCCAGCGCTGGCATTGGGCCCCGTTGCAGAGCATCTGGCTCTGTGGGGCTAAGAGCGGTTTGAAAAATCAAAAAAGCTGCCTTTCCCAACAGGAACTGACGTTTGCTGCGTCCAAAATCCTCGGAATACAGCAGGTATTCCTGCGCTTTTGGCCTTGTAACTGCTCGATCCTTGCGGGAAATACAGCGTTCCTGCTATTTTCAAACAACCCCTAAGGAGGATTTTCAGAGCTATGAGTAAGAACCGCAAGCAAACGATGATCACACCGGAGATCATGCGGCAGGCCGTGGTCGGGGCGTTTACAAAGCTGGACCCGCGCTATATGATGAAAAATCCGGTGATGTTCGTTGTGGAGATCGGGTTTGTGATCTCGCTGGTGCTCTCCTTCGCGCCCGGCCTGCTGGGAGACACGACGCCGAACGCGCGCGTTTACAACAGTATTGTGTCGGCCATTCTGTTCGTTACGGTGCTGTTTGCAAACTTTGCCGAATCAGTGGCGGAGGGGCGCGGAAAAGCGCAGGCCGCCAGCCTGAAGAAAACAAAAAAAGACACACAGGCGCGCCTGCTTGATGCGGACGGAGGCGAAAGGATGGTGCCGTCCAGCGAACTGAAGAAGGGCGATGTGGTGATGGTGTCCGCGGGCGGGGTCATCCCGGGCGACGGCGAGGTCATCGAGGGCATCGCCTCGGTGGATGAATCCGCCATCACCGGCGAATCCGCACCGGTGGTGCGCGAGGCAGGCGGCGATTTCAGCTCTGTAACCGGCGGCACCACGGTGGTGTCCGACTGGCTGAAGGTGCGCATCACGTCCGACCCAGGCGACAGCTTTCTGGACCGCATGATCGCTCTGGTGGAGGGCGCTTCCCGCAAAAAAACGCCCAATGAGATCGCGCTGAACACACTGCTGGTGTCGCTCACCGTTATTTTTCTGATCGTCATCGTCACACTGTATCCCATCGCCCTGTATTCCGGCGTGCAGCTCCAGACTTCCACACTGATCGCCCTGATGGTCTGCCTGATCCCGACCACCATCGGCGGCCTGCTGTCCGCCATCGGAATCGCCGGGATGGACCGCGTGACGCGCTTTAACGTCATCGCCATGTCCGGCAAAGCCGTGGAGGCATGCGGCGACGTGGACACGATGATTTTGGATAAGACCGGAACGATTACCTACGGCAACCGCCTTGCGGCGGACTTTTTTCCCGTGGGCGGCGCGTGCCGGGAGGAGCTGGTGCGCTGTGCCGCGCTGACGAGCCTGCACGACGGCACGCCGGAGGGGAAATCCACACTGGCTCTGGCCCGCCTTCAGGGGGAGGACTGCGGGGAGCCGCAGGGCGCGCGCTTCATTGCGTTTACCGCTCAGACACGCATGAGCGGTGTGGACCTGCCCGGCGGCCGGAGCGTACGCAAGGGGGCGTCCGACGCCATTGAGAAATACGTTTCCGAAATGGGCGGCAAGGTGCCGGAGGACCTTGCCCGGCGCGTTGCCGAGGTGTCCGCTCTGGGCGGCACGCCGCTGGCTGTCTGCGAGGACAGCCGGATTTTGGGCGTCATTTATTTAAAGGACACGGTAAAGGCGGGCATGGCCGAGCGTTTTAAGCGCCTGCGCGCCATCGGCATCAAAACCGTTATGTGCACGGGCGACAACCCGCTTACCGCCGCCACGATCGCCAAGGAGGCAGGCGTGGACGGCTTCATTGCCGAGTGCAAGCCCGAAGACAAGATCGCATTGATCAAAAAAGAACAGGCCGAGGGCAAGATCGTTGCCATGACGGGCGACGGCACCAACGACGCGCCCGCTCTGGCGCAGGCAAACGTAGGCCTTGCGATGAACAGCGGTACCGCCGCCGCCAAAGAGGCCGCAAATATGGTGGACCTGGACAGCGACCCCACGAAAATTTTGGAGGTGGTGGAGATCGGCAAGCAGCTGCTTATTACCCGCGGCAGCCTTACGACTTTTTCCATCGCCAACGACATCGCAAAATACTTCGCAATCATCCCCGCTATGTTTATGATGGCGATCCCGCAGCTGGGTGTGCTCAACATCATGGACCTGGCAACGCCGCACAGCGCCATTCTTTCCGCGCTCATTTTCAATGCCATCATCATTCCATGCCTGATACCGTTGGCGCTCAGGGGCGTAAAGTACCGCCCGATGTCATCCGGCAGGATGCTTGCCCGGAATATGATGCTTTACGGCCTGGGCGG
>CDZP01006922.1_pt1 | contig 14719 bp, 8 predicted proteins | sample 554941 | NCBI WGS metagenome assembly CDZP01 (sample SAMEA3182064, study PRJEB8094) | gut metagenome | biome: human; feature: gut; material: Stool; isolation source: human stools | place: Canada | collected 2013-01-28
ACGGCGATCACGCCGGCGATCTTGCCGCTGAACGAGGTCGAGAGGTTGCTCGACGAGGTATGCAGGTCGCTCGGTTTGACTGACTGCACGGCGCCTACCAGCGACTCCTTCTTCTGCACGCCGAAACCCACGACCACGACATCCTCGAGTTTGTTCGTCGCGTCGGATAGCGTGATGAGTTTGAAGAGCTGTGCATCCCGGAGCGGGATTTTCTTGGTGTCGAAACCCAGGAACGAAATGGTTACCGTTTTAGTTGCGGCTGGCACGGTCAGCGTGTAGTTGCCGTGAGCATCGGTAGTTGTGCCGATGTTCGTGCCCTCGACGTAGATGCTGGCTCCGACGATCGGCTGATTATCGGCTGACGAGATAACCGTTCCGGAGAGTGTCTGCGCCTTAGCCGGCGCAGGTTCCGGCGCGTCGGTCTGTCGGGAGATGGTAACTAATTTCCCCCCCCCCGTTAATGGAATAACGTAAGGATTTGTCTAACACTTGATTAAGAACGGCTTGAAGCGTTGCCTCCCGGAACGAGGCCGTAATGGGCTTGCTGACATCGACCTTGTCGTTTTCAAAGAGAATCGAATAGCCGGTTTGTCGTTCCACCTCTTCCAGAACCGTTTTCAGGGGTACTTTCCGGAAGGATTTGGTGACAGTTTGCGCATTGATCGCCACTGCGAGCAGCAGACACGGAAGCAATGCTGCAATCTTCTTGGGTAGGAGATTTACATGCATAGGTTTTAGGTTTAGATTGTTGGAAATATATCGGAATCGTTTTTTCAGGGCCGACTGTAAACGTAATACCCGTTTTCGTCCCGCTTCACGGTGATGGGAAGAATGTCGCAGAGACCGTTCAGGATCGATTCGATGTCCTGCGCCTGGGTAAGCGAGATGCGGAAGGTCTTGGTGTCGAAATCCGCGGTGCGCAACTCGATCACGACGGCATGTTTGCAAGCCAGTTTTTTCAACAGGGCCGGCAGCGTGATGGCGTCGTAGCGAATATTTCCGTCGATCCAGCTGCAAAACTGCCCGGCGTCAACTTGTTCACGATGCATAGAGCACGTGGTGCAGTCATAGGTTACCAGGTCGTCCGGTTTCATCGTCTCGCAGCCCTGCGCCGATTCGAAGCGCAGGGAACCTTCGATCAGCGCAGCCTGTACGGTCGGATCTTCGTCATAGGCCGAAACATTAAACCTGGTTCCGAGTACGGTCAGCGTACAGCCGCGGGCTTTGACACGGAACGGCAGTTTCTCGTTATAAGCAACCTCGAAGTAGGCTTCGCCTGAAAGGTGGATATCGCGTGAGGTATTGTTGAAGTCCGACGTGTAGCTCATCGTCGATCCGGCGTTGAGCCAGACCTGTGTGCCATCATAGAGGGTAATATGGCTGCGGGTTCCTTGGGGAGCTTCAACCGTGAAAAACTGCTCGGAGCCGTGATGTTTTGTTAGATGGAAAACTGTAAAGGTCGAGAGAAAGGTAAGCACAACCGCAGCGGCTGAGAAGCGTAACCAGCGATGGCGTGTGCGCAGCCGATTATCACGATGTTCTACTTTCGCATTGAACATTGCGAGTGAGTGGAGCACGTTGGTTGACGGAATGTGTTGTCGTTTCCATTCAGATTCCCACTTGCGCACTTGTAGGGCATTTTCCGGCGCTGCGGCAATGAATCCGAAAAGTTCGCATTCTTGATTTGGGGTGATTCGGCCCTCGAAATAGAGGATGGCGAGTTTTCTGAAACTTTCGTTCATAAGGGCGATTATTGTATGTGTATTCATTAATACAACAATCGAAATGAACTTTACCCCCCCCTAATCTCAAAAAATTAATAGTCATTATTGACTGCAAACCCTGAAGATATCAGAAGTCATTAAGAGGACTGGTTCAGTAGCCATAACAGAATTAAAATTTGCAAATACACTGATTTTTCACACTCAAGTGCTTTCGTAAAAATGCGTAGGGCTCGCTGGATATGTCGTTCGACCGTATTGAGCGAAATATGGAGGCGTTCAGCGATCTCGCGGTTTTTCAGCCCGTGAAATCGGCTGAGGACGAACACCTCTCGGCAACGCTCCGGCAGGGAGTTCACGATTCGCTGTATCTGAGATTCCAATTCTTGATATAGATAAGGATGATCGTTTTCAACAAACGAAAAATCATAGTTGTACAGACGCTCTTCACCGATTTTTGCCTGTGCTTGTAATTGGCAGCGGTATCTCTCGACAATGTTTTTGTGTTTCAAATAGTTAATGCATCGGTGACGGGTAGCGACGAACAATAACCTGCGCGTTTCTTCCGTATTAAAAGAAATTTGCTTGTCCCATAAAGACATGAAGCTGTCTTGCACTAAATCCTGCGCCACAGAGATGTCGTTGATGAAATGTTGTACATAGGCTAACAACCGAGGTTGGCAGTCGATATACAGTTTTTCAAATTCAGACCGTATGGATTCACTATACATGGGGTGGTACGGTTGAGAAAAAGCACCATTGAAAATACAAAGATAGAAAAAATATTCAAAAACAAAGGGTGTGTTGCATAACTATTGAAAAAGATAGTTAAAAAGTAAGTTTTCGATAAATTGTACATTTTTTAAGCAAAGGAAATTTTCAAAGACTTACAATCCATTACTTATCGTAGTGGTAACACGAGTATTATAAAAATATAGGCCGGATAATCTCCAGCCTACATTTTTAATCAATGATAGTTAGTTTATTTCGGAGCCGAGACGAACGGCATGTCCAGCAGTTTTTTCAGCGTAGCAGGGTTGTCCGTGGTGATGTAATCCACTCCCAATCCGATGCAAGCCATCATGTCGGCCGTCGTGTTGACTGTCCAGGCATTGACTGTGATTCCGCAGGCATGTGCCTCTTCCACCCATTCGGGCTTTTTCGAGAGTACCGATGAATATTGATAATCAATGCCCGTGAGTTTGTCTTTCGACACGTCTGCGGGGCTTTTGTCGCCGCCCAGGTATTGTACGCCAGCCGCAGGCATGGCTGCTGCGAGTTGTTTGCAGATTTCATAGTCGAAGGCAATGTAATCGACCCGGGCTTCCATATTTTTTGCTTTGACGGCGGCTAGGACGGCATTAACAGCCCGCGTATTGTTTTCGGTCGAACTGTGAGTCTTGATTTCACAGATCAGCTTCATCGAAGCGTTCGTGGCGCCCTGCTCCAAATAAGCGTCGAACGTTGGCAGCTTTTCGCCGTTGGCCAGTGTGAGTTCCTTGATTTGGTCGTAGGTGCTCTGTTCGATCTTCAGATCACTGCCAGTTACCGTCGAGTTATGATTGACGACCAACACGTCATCACTCGTAATCCAGACATCGAACTCTGCACCGTAGATACCCAGTTTTTGTGCGTTGGCAAGAGCTGCTATCGAGTTTTCGGTCGAATTCTCCACGCCGTCCTGATGCTGACCGCGATGAGCGATGATTTCGGGCAGTATGATGGACGGACTGTCGCTCACATCGAATTCGACTGTGCCGAGAGGATACTGGCTTCCACTACGGACGAGCGTCATGAAATAGCGATTCTTTCCGGAGGGAATTCCTTCGGGAAGCGTTACGGCGAGGGCCTGCAACTTGCCATCGCCTTCCGGATCACTCATCTTCGCATCAGCCGTAAATGCCACCGACAGATCGGTCGTCGATGTGAACCGCACCTGGTCGCCCGTCTGGAATCCGTTGCCGTAAATCGTGTAAGTGTATCCCGCACCGATTCCGCAGCTTCCCAGATAAACGAGATTTGCGATATCGAAGGCTACGGGGGTCTGCGTTTCGTATTTCACTTCTTCGTATAACAAGGCTACTTGTTCCTCGCTCAGCGGATCGTCGAAGACGCGTGCCAAGACCACCTCGCCGTTCCATGCGTTGCCCATCGAGCCTACGGCCGAATCGCCGCCCAAAGCGAACCAGCGTGCGCCGTCCCTGGCGTGATTGAGGTTGCCGACCGCGTCGGCCGTGCCTTGCAGCATGCCGTCGACGTAGACATATGCTTTGCCCTCTGTTTTGTTCCATATGCCGACGACATGATAATAACGACCCGGTTCGGGGTAAACGCCGCTCTGCGCCCATATCCACTGACTGCTGCCCGTCGTACTCACGTTGGGTAAGAATGTAATGCAGGCTGAATAGCCGTTCTTGCCCTCTGTGCAGATCAAAAAACCTGTACCGCCCTGCTCGTGGGCCGAGAAGGGTTTGTACTCTTTCGTGCCGTCGTTCTTGTTTGAGCGCAGGACCACCTCCATCGAGTGACCGTCATCGAGGCCGTTTTTGAAAGCTTCGTTCTGATAGTAATCCACCCGATAATAGGAAGTGGTGCGGGAACTTTGCCCCGGGGTGTGCGTGTAGTTAGTCACGATGCGTTTATAGATGTCGTGGTAGTAACTGGTCAGCGCCGTTCCGGGATAGAAAAGCACCTCGTTTTTCATCGGCGAAATGTCTTCGGCCGTACCGTCAGCGTGAAAAACCACGTCCAGCAGGTCGGCTTTGGGCGCCTGGGGCTTGGGGGCTTCCGGCGAGGCATCCTGTATGAGTGTAACGGTTTCGACCAGCGTGGGATCGGAGACCGAGATGAATTTGATCTGTCCGGAACGCTCCTTGCTGACGGTGTTTTCCGGAACGACGACAGCCAGCGTGTTGCCATCGACAGCGGACTGGCCAAGCCACCCGGCGCTGTCGTCCGTAACATACGTCCATCGGCCGTCGGTCGTGACGGTAAAAACGACCGTGGCGCCCTCGTAGGGCACATTGCCGTTTCCGGAGGCGATATTGGATGTCACGGAGAGGTCATAGTCTTTCCAAGGGCCCGTCTCATCGTCCGTGCACGAAAGGCCGAATGCTGCGGCAAATACCGCAGACAGACCAATAAGAACCTTTTTTCTCATATTATCGAAGGTTATAAGGTTTATTATTCAAATTGCAGGATTTCACTCGGCGTTTTCGTCCGTCACGGAACGTACCGGAAAGAGCAACACGGTGGCACAGGATTCGCTGACCGGCGTATCCGGACTATCGACCGAAAGCGGCAATACATAGAGGCTGCCGGCACCGATCTCCGACACGTCCAGCCGAATTTCCATCTTGTGCGGGCGCCCGTCGTTGCCAAGCCGGACGGGTGCATCCGGAAGCTCGTAGTACTCCTCCGGCATGGCGATGTAAGCCGTGCCGAAAATTTGGTTGTAGGCGTCGAGCGCCTCAGTGTCGACATGCAGTGAGGCTGTCGAGACGCCGTCGCGGTATCCACTGCGGTAAATCCATACCTCGCAATCCGCATCGGTCGCGGATGCGGTCAGGATGATCTTTTGCAGTCCGCTGTTCGGGAGTAGTACTTTCGGTTCGATGTCGTATCCGACTTCATCGCTGTTGGTGCAACCGGCAAAACCGGCTGCGGCGAGCGCCGCAATCGCTAAAAAAATTATCTTCTTCATAGTTGTTTTCTCGGCTGATGATTAATAACCCGGGTTCTGGACGAGTTTTCCGTTGATGTTCAGTTGCGAATTGGGAATAGCGAGCCAGTAATGCTTCGGCGAGGAGAAGATGCGCGTATCATTCTCCTTCATGCTGCCCAGTTTGTAGAATTTCTCAGCCGTGTCGCCCTCGATGTTCCAGGCTTTCGGAGTGGGCCGCATGCACTCCTCTGCGATCTTCCAGCGGCGGATGTCATGGAAACGGCGCCCTTCCAGCATAAATTCGATAGAGCGTTCGCGACGGATAATGTCGCGCAGTTTGTCGCCCGTCGGAATACCGCCGGCCTTGCTCCACGACTCCTGGAATGTTGGCAGGCCGCAGCGCGAACGGATCTTGTTCAGACACTCGTAACCGTAGTCACTCAACGTACCGTCGTATTCGAAATCGGCTTCGGCGTAGCTCAGGTAGAGTTCGGCGACGCGCATGTAAGGATATACATAATACATATACGTATCTACTGCGTAGTTACCACTCGAATTGAGTTTGGCTTTCGACTGTTCGTTGACCCACTTCTGGCAGAAATAGCCGTTGTAGGATTGATACTCGTCGTCGTAGCTACCAGTGAAGCCTTGCGGTTCGCCTTTGCGGGCTTTTATGGTCATCTTGCCACCGTTGAAACGGTATGTGCCGCGATCGTAACCCACCGATGCGTAGAAACGCGGTTCTTTGTAGAGATGCAGGTTCACTGTACCGGCCTCTTCATTGTAAGAGTAAGGATCGATGTCTTTCGTTTCGGGGTCGTCCTCCCATGGCAGACCATTTTCGGTGTAATACATTTCGACCGCTTCAATGGTAGGACATGAATAACCGCGGTAAGCGGCCGAAACTTTCGTATAAGAATTGGCCAGGTGACATCCGAACTGTCGTTGCGTGTAGGTGATCGATGACGATTTGTTCATACTCATCAGGTATTCATTCTGATTGAGGAACTGTGTCGAGTTGCCGTCGCCGGTGAAGACATAGGTGTAGTTAATGCGACCGCGTTCTGACTGGTCGGTCACGCTGGAGTTCGTGTTGATTGAAAGCCCGAGCCTCCGGCCGTCCATCGTGTAGGCTCCCGTGGTTTCCGACGTCTCCACGCAGTTGATCGCATCCATGGCGGCCTCCATGGCGCGCTTCCATTTTTCCTTGTCGTAGGTTTGGTTGATCAGGTGCGTTCCATCCTTGTTGACGAAATCGGAGTAGAACTCCGTATTGCCGTTGACCAGCGGCGAGGCAGCATAGAGCAACAGGCGCGCCCGGTATGCCAGCGCTGTGGCTCGAATGGCTCGTCCGTATTGGATGTCGCCCCAATAGTCGGGCAGCATGTCTGCGGCTTTCCGGAACTCCTCCTCGATGAAATCCACGCACTCGTCGTAGGTGCTACGCGCAACATTTACGCTGCTCGATGGTGCGTTCAGATCGATCTCTTCCCTGACCAGTACGACAGGGCCGTAGTACTCCAGCAGGATCTGGTGCAGATGGGCGATCAAGAAATGCGCTTCGCCCGACCATATCCGCAAATTCTTTTCCGTGATGTCGGGGACCGAACCGATATTGTTCAGGAAATTGTAGGCATAACGGATGCCTTCGTAAATGTTGTACGAACTGTATCCTGTGGGCAGTCCCGAGGTCGTTCCCCACAGATTGAAGTAGGTGTTCGTGGGCGATTCCTGCGAGGTGGCGTACACCAGGCTCTTCCACGAAAAATAGCGCACCGTACCGTAGTAGCTTGAAATCAGGTCATCGCCGCCGTTGAAATCGGGCATATATTGCGTGTGGTAGAGATCGGGGCATTTGCCGTAGATCATGAAGAGCATCTTTTCCGCCTGGGCTTGGGTTCTGTAAATATCGTTCTGTGTGGGGCTGCCCTCCGGAACGACATCCAGGAAATCGCAGGACGCGGTAGCGAACAGAAGGGTTAATGCCAGTAGTATTTTTTTCATAATCGTATATTCTTTGGAAAGTTAGAATTGGTATTGAACACCGATCTTCGCCGTGCGCTGCAACGGGTACGACAGTCCGTGTCCGCTGCCTTTCTCGGGATCCCAGTACTTGAAAGGTGAGAGTACGAAAAGGTTGTTACCGGATATATATACCCGCAGTCGTTTGATGGTGTAACCCAGTTCGATACTTTTCAGACGCAAGTATTTCGCATCGTGTATGTAGAAGGTCGAAGCCTGGGTATTGTTCGAATTCATCTGAGAGGTCAGGCGCGGATAGGCGGCATCGGCGCGGTTGTTATCTTCAGACCAGTGATTGTCAGCGATATACTGCGTAATACCGTAGCCGAAGTGTGAGGCATCACAAAAGGGGTGCATGTTGTACATTCGCAGCGAAACGTTGGCAGCGCCTTGGAACATGAACGAGAAATCGATTTTACGCCATTTCAGCGTCGCACCGAATCCGTATTGGATTTCAGGAATAGTCGGATTGCCTGCCGTCGTCACGTCGTTGCCGTCGACGACGCCGTCTCCGTTCAGGTCACGGTATTTGATGTCGCCCACCGTATAGTTGCCGAACTGTTGCCTGGGTGAATTGTCGATCTCCTCCTGCGAGGTGAATAATCCGTCGGCGATCAATACGCCCGTGATGGCATTGACCGGGTGTCCCACGACCGACATATAGTCGTACATCAGATCGCCTTCATCCTTCTCACGCACCTCGTTGCGCGAAAATGTGAATGTGCCGCGTACGCTCAGCGACCAGTCCTTGTTGAATTGTTTGTTGTAAACAGCCGAGAGGTCGAATCCGTGCGATTTTACGCGTCCGATATTGCCATAGGGCGTGGCCTCCAGCAGTCCAGTCGACGAGGGCAACGATGTACGCTGCATAAAAATACCCGAACGATCCTCGGTGAAGTAAGCTGCTTCGATATCCAGTGCGTTGAACAGTCCCAGTTCGATGCCGATGTCTAATTTTTTGGCCTCCTCCCATGTCGCATTGGGGTTACCGTATGTCGTGATCTTAGGACCCGTCCCCTGACTGTTCCAGTTATAATAGAAACCGGAACTTTGCCCCATTTCCACAGTTGACATGTAAGGGAAACGTACGCTCAGAGCATCGTTCCCGGCCAAACCGTACGAAGCGCGGATTTTCAGATTGTCGACCGTTTTGCGGATGCCGCTCCAGAACGACTCATTCGAGATGACCCATCCCACAGCGGCCGAAGGGAAGAAGCCCCAACGTTTGCCGGGAGCGAAGTTCTCCGAACCATTGTAACCGAAACTCGCCTCGAACAGGTAACGGTCGTCGAACCCATATGTCACACGACCGGCCATACCCTGTTCTCGATATGGCAGCAGATTCGATTCGCTCGTTCCTGCGATATTGTTTTTCTTTTCGTTCATGCGGTAGACGAACATGGCGCCCACGTCGTGTTTGCCGAATTTCCGGGCGTAGTTCAGCGAGAATTGCAGCGCATAGCGGCGGTGGCCGCCGTTGCCATCGGTGCTGGTCAGATAGGTCGTACCCGTGTCGCCGATCGAATTGGTCACCAGATTGGCGGTACCGTCAGGATTGAGCGAACTTTCGTCTTCGACCTTGAAGTAATAGGGAGTGGCTGAACGGTAAGTCGCCGAATAGGTATAATTGTAGAACGATGCCATGAAATTGGCACTCAATCCTTTGGTGACCATGTCCAGGTTCTGGTCCAGCGTGAAGGCCGTCGTTACGTAGGAGTAATAACGTTTTCCGTAGCCGCTGGCCAGTTTTGCCAGCGGGTTCAGATCGGTGGTGCCGGTATCCCACGAAGCATTGTTCCCATAGCGAACGAACGTATCCCCTTCCTCGGCCGGAAGTGTGGCGGGGAAACGTACCGGGTTGGCACGCATTGAATAATAGAACAAGTTGCCGATATCCTCGTTAGGCCGGGTGTTGTACTCCAACTGGGCATTGACCTTGATGCCAACGGTCGTCGTCTTGGTGATTTTGGCGTTAACGTTGCTTTGGAAGATGTACTTTTGGTGATTCATCTTTACGTCGTAGGGGTTCTGATCAAGGTCGGCGATGATACCGTTTTCATTCGAAACGGCGGCATTGAGAAAATAATTGACTTTCTGGCTGCCGCCGCGGATGTTGAGATTGAGATTTTGGTTAACCGTGAAATCCTTGAATAGCAAGTCGTACCAGTCATTGTCGGGGTAAAGGTATTTATTAAGCCGGGCTTTCGTGCCGTTGATCTTGTCTGCCGAATAAAAAGGCTGGTAGGTGGCCAGCGTGCCGGCCTCTTTGGCCGAGTTGAACGAAGCTTCGTTGTAGAGTTGCATGTAAGTTACACCGTCGGCAACCTCCTGGATCATCGTCGGCATGGAGAACGTGTTTTCCAACCGGACCGACACGTTCATTTTCTCTGAATTGCGTCCGTTTTTCGTGTTGATCAGAATCACACCGTTAGCGCCGCGCGAACCGTAGACAGCGGTGGCTGCGGCATCCTTGAGCACGGAGAATGATTCGATGGATTCAGGGGGCATGTTGTTGAGCATGGTGCTCAGAACCTCCACACCGTCGAGGATGATCAGCGGGCTGTTGCTCGAGCCGAAGGTCGAGATGCCACGGATATAGAATGAAGCGCTGTCGTAACCCGGTTCGCCGGAGGTCTGGCGCGAAATCATACCGGCGATGTTTCCGGCGAATGCCGTAGTCAGCGAACTCGATGTGATATTGAGATCGGAAGGCTTGACGGAGGTGATCGACGAAACCATCGATTCCTTTTTCTGCGTGCCGTAGCCGATGACTACGACTTCGTCGAGCGCGTTGGTTTGTTCAGCCAGCGAAACGAGTTTGAAAAGTTCGAAATCCTCGACATGGATTTTCTTCGTATCGAATCCTACGTAGGAGAAGGTAACATATTTCGATTTGGCAGGAATGGTGAAGGTATACGAGCCGTCGCCGTTCGAGATTGTACCGGCCGTGCTGCCTTCGACATAGATCATAACGCCTGCGAGCGGCGTGTTGTCGGTGCCCGAAATCACCGTGCCGGAAACCGTCTGGGCGACGCCGCGCGAACCGCTGGCAGCTTTATGGATGCGAACCTGCGTGCCGGAAACCGAATATTGCAGACCGAATCCGGGCAGGAGACGGTCGAGCAGTTTGTGCGCGCTGATGTTTTTCTCACGGACCGTTACGACTTTGGTCAGGAGTGGTTTCATCTCGTCGGGATAGGTGAATTTCAGGTCGCTCTGTGATTCGATCGTTTCGAGCACCTCCCTGAGGCTCGCATCGGTGGCGTCGATCGTTACATAGGTATCACGAATCTGTGCGGGAGGATTTCCCCTCCCATCCGTCAGATTCAGGAATTCGGACATTAGCAACACGGCGACGATTTTCAGTATTGTCGGGAGATGCCTGCTTCCGAATCTTCTTTGGCGAGTTTTTTTCATGGTTTTGATAGTATTCGGATTAGTAATTTCAAGTGTTTCGGAATGCAGCCCTGCAGGGCCTTTCCAAGTCAGATTTTAGGAGCGTTTTTTCTGTTTTGTTTTCATTAGGATTTAAGGGTTATGTGGAATATTCCGCAGACATCGGGATTCCCGATGTCCGCATGTGACTTATAATGCTTTTCGGATTCATCCTATTTCTGGGCGTCGATCAGCCCGATAAGAATCTTTACGGCCCGTTCCAACTGCTCGTCCCGGCCGCATACCACCATTTCGGGAGTGTTTGCGACTGTAATATCGGGTTCCAACTGCGAATTCTCGAGATACTTTCCCTCCGCCGTCCGATATCCGATGACCGGGATTCCGAAAACGAGTGCGGGATTCTGCAACCGCTCCCACGACACGCTCGTCATGGTTCCCGGAACCGGCATTCCCACCACTTTGCCGATTTTACGGTACTGATAGACCCAAGGGGTTCCGTGGGCGTTCGAGTAGTTCGCTTCGCATGTGAGCATGACCGACGGTTTGTTCCACCGGCGGCTGGGCATGTCGCAGGCCTCCTTGCCGCGGATGACCTGGGTCAGGTATTTTTCCCCGCTGAGCAATATCTCGATATCCTCGTGCAGCCGTCCTCCGCCATTAAACCGGGTATCGACGACGATTCCTTCGCAATGGTTGTAACGTCCCAGCATGTCGGCGTAGACCGTGCGGAAACTGGCATCGCCCATCGATTCGATGTGGACATATCCCAGACGGCCGTTCGAAAGCCGTTCGACATCGGCGGCCCGCCGTTTTACCCAACGCTTGTACAACAGTTTCGACAGGGCGCTTTGGGAGATGGGGACGACTGTTTCGTCCCAGCGTTTTCCGGTCGAGGGCCGGTAGAGTGAAACCAGCGTGCGTTGTCCGGCCAGGTGATTCAGCAAAGGATAGAAATCGGCTCCGGCCGGGATCTCCTGTCCGTCGATTCGCTCCACGACATCCCCGGCCCTGACCTCCGACGACGCCTTGTCGAACGGCGCTCCTGCGACCACCTCCGCCACGAGCAGTCCGTCGCCCCGATAGCCGAAATCGAAGATCAGCCCCAGATCGGCCGTCGCGTCGTCATCGTCGCTCGCCGGACGGCTGTAACGGCATCCCGTATGCGATACGTTCAACTCGCCGAGCAGTTCACTCGTCATCTCGGCGAAATCGTAGTCGTTGCCGATATGCGGCAGGAAGCGTTCGTAGTTGCGGCACATGGCCTCCCAGTCGACGCCGTGCATCGACTCCTCATAGAATCGCTCCCGCTCCTGACGGCAGATGCGGTCGAACATATAGGCCCGCTCAGCGCGCCGGTCGAGCTGCAAGACGCCATTCGGTTGTACGGTTTCCGCCGCGCCGGTTCCGTTCTTGAACTTCTTCATTCCGCGCCCGAAGCTGAAGAGCGTTTCCATCCGTTCGTCCCATGCGAGCGCGCCGCCCTGTCCTTTGTGCAGCACCTTATTTTCCCGGCTGCGCAGGTTCAGCTGCCAAATGTCGTAGGCGGCCCCGTACGACATCGAATAATAGAGGTGTTCGCCCTTTTTGTCGAGCGTGTATCCGCGCAGGTTTCCGGAAAAGGGCGTAAGACGTACGATGCGTTCCTCGATACCGTCCAGTTCCACGATGATGTCTTTCGGAGAATCACTCTCTTTTTCGGAATCGTTTGGATCGCTGTCCTTGGCAGAACGCTTTTCGGACTCCTTGTAAAATGCGTACTCCTCCTCGTTCATCTGCGCGATCTCATAGGCTCTGCGATTCAGGAATACGGCCATCACGTCATGCAGCGACCCCCACGAAGCGTGGCTGCGCAGACCGTAGCGATCCGACGAGAAGAGAATCGCGTTCCCGTCCGGCGACCATACCGGCTGCCTGTCGAAATAACCCGTGTTGGTGATGTTATGGATCGGACCGCCCTGAGCGCTGACGAGGCCGATGTCGGAATAGGGATGGTGACGGTTGCCCGTATAGCTCAGGGCGAACCACTTGCCGTCGGGGGACCATGCGTAATCCATACTTCCGTCGGTGGAATACGACCGTTCGCTGTCGGTGATCCTGCGGATCTTGCCGCTGGCAAGGTTCAGCACCATCAGCCGGCAACGTTCTTCCACAAAGGCCAGCTCTTTTCCGTCGGGGGAGTATTGCGGGCAGGTTCGGTCGGTTTTCCCGGCTTCGAACAGCGGCTTTTCTTCGACGATCGTCGCATTCGGAAAATCGGGATCTTCGTCCCGGACGATCGTCGCCGTGTAGATGTTCCAATAACCGTCGCGTTCCGAAGCGTAGGCCAGCGTGCGGTTGTCCGAAGCGAAATCGGGATCATTTTCGGCTTCCGCGGTCGTCGTGATGCGTCGGGTCGTGTTGTAAGCTGCCGATGTCACGAAAATCTCGCCGCGGGAAACGAAGGCGATCTGTTTGCCGTCGGGGGAAACCGTCGCGTCATGCCCCTCCTTGACCGGCAGCCTCGCATATTTGTCCGTCGGCCCGTCGGGAGTGATCTTTACGTCGAATTTCCGGGGTGACGAAGAGCCACTCATCGTATAGATTTCGCCGTTGTAGCCGAAACAGAGCGTTCCGTCGCGGGAAATCGACAGAAAACGCACCGGGTGAGTCTTGAAAAAGGTTACCTGGCGGGCTTCCGACGGATTATCGACAGGCATGTTCCAGACATTGAAACTCCCGCTGCGCTCACTCAGGAAATAGACGGACCGGTTATCCGGTGAGTACCGGGGATTGCGGTCCTCACCCTCCCAGGTTGTCAGGCGGGTGTGTTTGCCCGATGCGACATCGTAATTCCAGATGTCGCGTGTGACGGAAGAGGTGTGATGCTTGCGCCATTCGTTCTCCCCGCCCTTGCGGTCCTGATAGAGAAACGATTTTCCGTCGTCGCTCAGGCATATCCACTGGGCCGGCGTGGCTAATACGCGCTCATAGCGCCCGCCCCGGACGCTGACGCGGTAAAGTTCCTCCATGTAACTTTTCGGGAAGAGCGCGCTCTGCGCCGGATCGGAAATGGTTGCTCCGAAATAGATGCTGCGGCCGTCGTTCGAGAACGCGAAAGGCGTCTCCTGGGCCGAGTTCGCAGTTATGCGAGTGGGAACACCCCCTGAGGCGGGGACGGTGAAGATATCGAAATTGCCGTAACGGTCGCTGGCGTAGGCTAATGTTTTCGAATCGGGAGACCAGACGGGACAACTGGCGTAACTTTCACCGGATGTTACAGGGCGGGCAAATCCCCCCCCCTCCATGGGCGGAAACGATGTATATACGGCCCTTATAGGTAAAAGCGATCTGCGAACCGTCCGGAGAGATCACCGGATAACGCAGCCATAACGCTGCTGCTTTAATTGAAGCAGTAAAAAACAATACGTACAGCAAGCATGCGATTCGCAGTTTCATAACCAAGGAGGGTATTCGTTATATCATCGAGCAGGCTTAAATTCTACAATGGATGCAATGGTGACTGAATAAATTAGGAGAATCTCCTGCCATGAATCCATCGGCGTACTATCGCAAATATAATAAAAAACTGAAGAACTCGTCTTTAAGAGCGAAAAAAATTGAATTGCCTTTTCGAAGAATCGCGTTTGATGACGACGAATGCTTCCCCGAAGACGCGTTTGACGCTAAAAAAATTAATGCTCCGATCCGGCTTTGCAGAGCAGTTCGTTGAAGCGGATATTCTGCTCTTCATTGAGCCGGAAAGAGTACTTATAACTCGGTGTTCGGGGGTTCCTGTCGGTTATGTCTGTCAGTTTTCGGTCGGTATCCATAATATCGGTTAAAAAGGCGTTCGACTGGGGAGAACGCCCGGCCTCGCAGAGCGAGCACCTTTGTCGGACAAATGCCAATTTGTCGGACAAAGGTACAGCTCGCTGTT
>CDZP01017522.1_pt1 | contig 14348 bp, 15 predicted proteins | sample 554941 | NCBI WGS metagenome assembly CDZP01 (sample SAMEA3182064, study PRJEB8094) | gut metagenome | biome: human; feature: gut; material: Stool; isolation source: human stools | place: Canada | collected 2013-01-28
ATGCAGTAGATAACTAACTAATTCGTAACCTATTACTATTATGAGCGATTACCCAATGCTCATTTCCAATAAATTACACTCTTTTCGTAACTTCAGTTTGCAAAAATACGAAAAACAGCGAAAACATACAAAGGAGAAATTGCAAGTCCGTCGCCCGCACATCCCCCACAACCACAACCACAACCACAACCACAACCGCGCCCCCCCCTAACTCCAACCGCACCCGCCTCCCCCGGCATCTGCGAACTCCGTCCCGTACCCCCGGCCCGCACACCGAAAACTCCGGCCACGAACACCGAAACTCCGGCCCCCACACACTGAAAACTCCGGCCACGCCTTGTCGCACGAAAAGAGGGCTTCGGCAACCCGAAACCCTCTTTTACACCGGACGGCCCCGAAGCCGTCCCTGTCAATATCGAAATCCCCTATCCGAGGAACGAGAGCAGAATACCTGCGGCGACTGCCGAGCCGACCACACCGGCCACATTGGGACCCATGGCGTGCATCAGCAGGTAGTTCGAACGGTCGTAGCGGATACCCATATCCTGCGACACGCGCGCGGCGGCCGGAACGGCCGAAACGCCCGCATTGCCGATCAGCGGGTTGATCTTGTTGCCCTCCTTCAGGAAGAGGTTCATCAACTTGACGAACAGCACGCCGCCCATCGTGGCGATGAAGAACGAGCATGCGCCCAGCACGAAGATACCCAGCGTCTTGGGAGTCAGGAAGACCGACGCCTGCGTCGAAGCTCCCACCGTGATGCCGATCAGGATCGTCATGATGTCGATCAGCTGGTTGCTGGCCGTGGTGGCCAGACGCTTCACCACGCCCGACTCCTTCAGAAGGTTGCCCAAGAAGAGCATACCCAGCAGCGGAATCGCGTCAGGCACGACGAACGTCGTCAGCAGGAAGCCGATGATCGGGAAGAGAATCTTCTCGGTGGAGGAGACGGCACGCGGCGGACGCATCTTGATAAGGCGTTCGCGCGACGAGGTCAGCAGACGCATCACGGGCGGCTGGATCACCGGTACGAGAGCCATGTACGAATAGGCGCAGATAGCGATGGCGCCCATGTACTCCGGAGCCAGACGGCTCGTCAGGAAGATGGCCGTAGGACCGTCGGCGCCGCCGATGATGGCGATCGAACCGGCCTCGTTGGCCGGGAATCCGAGCGCCAGAGCGCCCATGTAGGCCGCGAAGATACCGATCTGCGCCGCAGCGCCGATAAGCATCAGCTTGGGGTTCGAAATCAGCGACGAGAAGTCGGTCATGGCGCCCACACCGAGGAAGATCAGCGGCGGGTAGACGCCGTAACGGACGCCGAAATAGAGGTAGTTGAGCACCGAGCCTTCCTCATAGATGCCGATTCCGTGGCCGGTCACCATCGGGATATTGCCGATGATGATACCGAAACCGATCGGCACCAGAAGCATAGGCTCGAACTTGTGTTTGATGGCGAGATAGAGGAAGAAGCACCCCACGGCGATCATGATGAGGTACTTGTAGCCGCCCTCCTGCAGGAAGAGCTGCGCAAATCCCGTCTCGTGCACGAACTTGGATACGCTTTCGCCGAGGAACGACGATGAAAGGAAGTCTAACATACGCCTATCCGAGAGTTATGAGCACGTCGCCCTCCAGCACGGAGTCGCCGCGGTTGACTTTGATCGACTTGACAACGCCCGCACGGTCGCTGTCGATATTGTTCTCCATCTTCATGGCTTCGAGCACCACCAGCGTCTGGCCGACGGCCACCGTGTCGCCCTCCTTGATCCGGATGTCGAGGATGACGCCCGGCAGCGGGCTTTTCACGGGCGACTCGCCTGCAGCCGCGGGAGCCGCTGCGGCAGGCTTCGTAACCGGAACGGTCGAAGGCTGCACGGGATGCGAAGCGGGAACGGCCGCCACCTGAGGTTTGGCCGCCACGCTGGGTTTCACGGTCGTGTCGAGCACCTCGACCGAATAGGAGGCGCCGTTGACGATCACATCGGCCTCGGTGTCGTTGAGAATCTCGATGCCGACGGTGTAGTCGTTACCGTTGATTTTGAAATTGTATTCTTTCATAAAATTCGTTTGTTTAATTCCGCGCCGTCTTCCGGTTCCGGACCGCAGTCCCGGTTCCGGCGTTCGCACCGATCGGGACCGCCCCGGCGGGGCCGGCATGCCTGCGGCGGAAAGCGGATTTCGGACGGCTTGCGGAGCGCTCTCTAAATTTATTTTCTGATTCGTTCGGGCATCGGGGTCAGACCGTGGATTTTCGAGCTCCACGGCGAGTAGACGCGCGCCACCTTGTTGATAGTAATCACGTCGCTCTCACGGTCGTGCATCTCGGCCTTGTTGAGCTTCACGGCCAGCGCGATGGCGGCGATGATCTCGCCGTTGACCACGCTGTCGCAGCCCGCAGGCACCGAGACCTTCATGTCGTCGACCAGCATGCCGCGGGTCTTCGACTTGGCGGCCTTCTTCTGCGCGCTCTTCACCATGACTTTGGCGAAAAGCTGGATCAGCAGAAAGAGGACGATCAGCGCCGAAAGCACCGTCACCACCGAAACGATCGTAACGTAGATGCCGACGGGGTCCTTGTCGAGGATCGTATCGGCGCCTTTGGCCGAAGCAGCCAGAGCCGCGGAGAGCAATCCTGCTGTTAAAATCGCACGCTTCATACTACAACGGAATGTTAGAGTGTTTCTTGGCCGGGTTCTGCAGGCGTTTGGTTGCCAGCGACTGCAGGGCGCGGATGACGCGGAAGCGCGTGTTGCGCGGCTCGATCACGTCGTCGATATAGCCGTAGCGGGCGGCGTTGTAGGGGTTCGAGAACTTGTCGTTGTACTCCTTCTCCTTTTCGGCCACGAACTTGGCTTTCTCTTCGGGCGATTCGATCGCTGCGACCTCCTTGCCGTAGAGCACCTCGACGGCACCGCTGGCGCCCATCACGGCGATCTCGGCCGTCGGCCATGCATAGTTGATGTCGCCGCGGATATGCTTCGACGACATCACGATATAGGCGCCGCCGTAAGCCTTGCGCAGCGTAACGGTAACCTTGGGCACCGTAGCCTCGCAGTATGCGAAGAGCAGTTTCGCGCCGTGGGTGATGACGCCGCCGTACTCCTGCGTCGTACCCGGCAGGAAGCCCGGAACGTCCACGAGGGTCACGATCGGAATGTTGAACGCGTCGCAGAAACGGATGAAGCGCGCGGCCTTGCGGCTGGCGTTGATATCGAGCACGCCGGCCATGAACTTGGGCTGGTTGGCGACGATACCCACGCTCTGGCCGTTGAAACGGGCGAAGCAGGTGATGATGTTCTTGGCGTAGCCGGGAGCGGACTCCAGATACTCGCCGTTGTCGACGATCGCCTTGATGACCTCCGACATGTCGTAGGGCTTGTTGGCGCTGTCAGGAACGATCTCGTTGAGCGAATCCTCCAGACGGGTGATCTTGTCGGTGCAGACCGCCAGCGGAGCGTCCTCCATGTTGTTCTGCGGCATATAGGAAATGAGCTTGCGGATCAGCGCGATGCCCTCCTCCTCGGTATCTACGGCGAACTGCGCCACGCCCGATTTGGTGGTGTGCATCGTGGCGCCTCCCAGCTGCTCCTGCGTCACGTCCTCGCCCGTCACGGTCTTCACGACCTTCGGGCCCGTGAGGAACATGTTCGACGTCTCCTTCTTCATGATGATGAAGTCGGTCAGCGCGGGCGAATAGACGGCGCCGCCGGCGCAGGGACCGAAGATGGCCGAAATCTGCGGAATCACGCCCGACGACATCACGTTGCGCTGGAAAATGTTGGCGTAGCCGGCCAGCGCGTTGACACCCTCCTGAATTCGGGCGCCGCCCGAATCGTTGATGCCGATGCAGGGCGCGCCGTTGCGCAGCGCCATGTCCATCACCTTGCAGATCTTGTCCGACATCGACAGTGACAGCGAACCCGCCGTTACCGTAAAGTCCTGTGCGAAGACATAGACCAGACGTCCGTCGATCGTACCGTACCCCGTCACGACGCCGTCGCCGAAGGTGTGGCTCTTGTCCATGCCGAAATCATAGCAGCGGTGCGTCACGAACATGTCGAACTCCTCGAAGGAGCCTTCGTCGAGCAGCATCTGGATACGCTCGCGGGCCGTGAACTTGCCCTTGGCATGCTGGGCGTCGATACGCTTCTGACCGCCTCCGAGACGTGCGGTGGCACGGTTCTCGATGAGCTGGTTGATTTTGTTTTGAATTTCACTCATAAGTATGTAGGTTTGTAATTTTCCCGAACCCCGGAATTCCCCGGCAGGTATCGCCCGCGGCCTGCTGCCGCGTTTACAGGTCTGACCCCACCCTAAATCCCTCCCTTGGGAGGGATTTCTGTTCCGCCTTTGGCGGAATTCGGAGATTCCGTAATATTCCTTTTTACACTATTTGTTCTTATTCTCGCAAAGCTCGGTGAGGATGCCCTGCGTCGATTTGGGGTGCAGGAAGGCGATGGTCATGCCCTCGGCGCCCTTGCGCGGGGTTTTGTCGATCAGGCGGATGCCCTTGGCCTCGGCGTCGGCGAGCTGCTCCTCGATATTCTCGCAGGCGAGCGCCATGTGATGAATGCCGACACCGCGGTTTTCGATGTACTTGGCGATGGTAGACTCCTCCGAAGTAGGCTCCAGCAGTTCGATCTTGGTCTGACCGAGCATGAAGAACGCCGTGCGGACCTTCTGGTCTGCGACCTCTTCGACGGCATAGCACTTCAGGCCCAAAACGTTCTCCCAATAGGGAATTGCTTCATCGAGGCTCTTCACTGCGATGCCAAGATGCTCGATATGAGAAACTTTCATAGCAAAATATTAATTTAAGTTAGTGGATGTTCCGTGTCATTTCAAGGCACTGTTACAAAACGAACACAAAGATAGGGCATTAAATTCGAAATACCCAAGCCTTTTATCGTATTTTTTTCGGAATATCTGTCTCTTTTCGGACCGGCCGCGCGCTTCACAACGAACTGTAAATGTCGATCAGACGGCGGGCGACGGCGTATTCCGAAAAAAGCTCGGCGCGGCGGCCTTCGCGCCGGCGCATTTCGCTGCGGAAGGTCTCGTCCCAGAGCACGTTTTCCAATGCCGCGGCGACCTCCCCCACCGCTTCGGGATCGACGTAAACGGCAGCGTCTCCGGCCGCTTCGCGGTTGAGCCGCGTATCGCTCAGCACCATCGGCAGCCCGGCCCTCAGCGCTTCGACCACGGGCACGATCGAAGCCTCGATTTCGGCGTCGGGCAGGTAGACGAAAGTCCGGGCCAGCCGGAACAGCGCCGGCAGGTCTTCGGGCGAAAGTTCGTAGATGAAATCCACCCGCGCGGCCATGTGACGCTCACGGGCATAGCCCAGCAGGAAGTCGGCATAGGCCGTACGGCGGCCGCACACCACAACTCCGACGCGCTGCGGCAGCGGGGGTCGGCCGTCGGTTCCGGCACCGCCCCGCCGCCCTGCGGCAACGGCGGCGTCACTGCGTCCCGCATCCGCAACGGACACACCGACGTCGCGGCCCGCATCTCCGACGGATGTACGGGCACTGCGGCAGACACCTCCGACCGACATGTCGGCACCGCGGTCCGCGGCCCCAATGGCTTCGCCGACTCCGGCGGTTTCGTCGGTTTCGGCGGTTCCGGCGCCGCCGCTCCGAACGGTCCCGGCCGCCGGGCGGACACGCTCCCGACCGGCAGGGGCGAACTCCGCGACCGTATTCCGGTTCGCATCCGGAGTGTCCTCACCGACGCCGCGCATCGCCAACCCGGCCCCGGCTTCCACGTCGCCGTACCCTCCGACGCCGTCCGACGCCACACTGTCCCGCCAGCCTGCATTTTCAGGCTTCAGGTCCCCGCCGCCGTCCGGCTCCCGCACGGATCGCGCAACAGTCTCCGCAAAAGCCCCCGCATCCGCAGCCGATTCCGCATTCCGTCCGGCTGTCCGCTCCCCGGTTCGCTCCGCAGCACCTCCTGCAGGTTGTTCCCCGGTCCGCGCCCCGGTTTCCGCCCCGGCCTGCGCCCCGGTTCGCTCCGCAGCCCGCACCTCAGTCCGTTCCGCTGCCGTCGGCATCTCCGCCCCTCTCGTTTCGAGCATCTCGCGCTCCCGCTCCCGGAGCAGGGCCAGCGCCTCGAACAGCACCTCCTGATTGTGGCGCGGCTCGACCGTCCCCAGCATCAGCACGAAATCGCGCGGCAGCGCATATTTGCGCCGCACGCCTTCCAGCTCGGCGCCGTCGGGCGGATTCTGCGGCATACGCGCCGCGAGCGGCATCACGACCTCGATCCTGCCGGGGTCGATCCGCAGCCGGTCCGAAAGCTCCTCCCGCGCGTCGCGGTTGACCGTAATCACCCGGCTGGCCGAACGCAGCATCCGCCGGTACAGGCGCAGCAGCACCAGCCGCTCGCCCAGCGAATAGAGATGCGGGTAGCGCAGGAAATTGAGGTTGTGGACCGTCATGACGCACGGTATGCGGCGCAGCAGCACCGGAAAGGGAAGTCCGGGCCGGAAGCCGTGGTAGAGGTCGAACTCCTTACAGCGCTTTCCGTCAATGATATATTCATGCTCCGGGGCATACTCGGCCAAAAGTCTGGCAAGGTGTTGGGAATAGGTTCCGGCAGGTGCGGCCGGGGTGTCGTCGAATCCGATTTTCATAAGTCCAAGTAAAAAATTTCGTCTATGTGGCAAATAATTGTTATCTTCGCTAAAAATAAGTCCGCTCTTATGAAGAAAGTACTGCTTATTTTACTCTTCGCGGCCCTGCTGCCTTTTGCGGCGGCCGACGCGCAGAATATCGCTCTGGGCGAGCGTGTGCCCGAACTGAAAGTCCCGGCATGGCTCGACGGACAGAAACCCGCGGCCACGCCGCGGCTGACCTACGTCGAGTTCTTCCAGTCGTCGAACGCGGCCTGCATCACGTCGCTCAAACAGCTCCGGGCGATGACGGACAAATTGGGTACCAAACTGCGCGTGGTTGTCATAACGCAGGAAAAAGAGGACAAAATAGGCCCCCTGCTCAGACCCTACCTATCGCCGCAAATCTCCGTGGCAATAGACGCCGGAGGCAAGATCTTCACGGCGTTCGGCGTGCAGTACGTTCCGTTCGGGGTGCTGGTCGATTCCAAAAACAGGGCGCTCTGGCAGGGAAATTCACTTCAACTGACACCCGAAATCATCGAGAAATCAAGCAAATAACAACATGTCTTTCACCAAGATAAACCATTACGAAAAAGAGTACGCCGACATGCACCACGACACGGCTCTGAACGTCACCGAAGGCGTTGAAGATCAGCCGATCGTAAACCCTTACTTCACGCGCCGCAAGAAGCCGAAGCTCTCGACCGACCAATACGTCGAGGGCATTCTCGCCGGCAACATCACCACCCTTTCGCAGGCCATCACGCTCATCGAGTCCAACAACCCTGCGCACTACGCGCAGGCGCAGGAGATCATCGAGCGCTGCCTGCCGCACGCCGGGAAATCGGTCCGCATCGGCATCACGGGCGTCCCCGGAGCCGGAAAATCGACCTTCATCGAAGCCGTCGGCAACATGGTCACCTCGCTGCGGCACAAGCTCGCCGTGCTGGCCATCGACCCATCGTCGGAACGCAGCGGCGGCTCGATCCTCGGCGACAAAACCCGCATGGAGAGCATTTCGGGCAATCCCGACGTCTTCATCCGCCCTTCGCCCTCGGCGGGATCGCTGGGCGGCGTGGCCCGCAAGACGCGCGAGACGATCGTGCTGTGCGAAGCCGCGGGCTTCGACGTGATCTTCATCGAGACGGTGGGCGTCGGACAGTCCGAAACGGCCGTACATTCGATGGTCGACATGTTCATGCTGCTGCAGATTTCGGGCGCGGGCGACGAGCTGCAGGGCATCAAGCGCGGCATCATGGAGATGGCCGACATCATGGTAATCACCAAGGCCGACGGCGAAAACATCCACAAGGCCGAACTCGCCAAAACCCAGTTTCAGGGGGCGCTGCGGCTCTTCCCGGTGCCGGAATCGGGCTGGCGGCCCAAAGTCTACTCCTGCTCGGCCGTAACCGGAACGGGACTGGAAGAGGTATGGAAAGGCGTCGAGGAGTTCCTCGACCACATCGAGGCCAACGGCTACTTCCGACACAACCGCAACCGCCAGAACAAATACTGGATGTACGAGTCGATCAACGAAGTGCTGCGCAACTCGTTCTACCACGATCCCGCGGTCGAATCGCGCATCGCCGAATACGAACAGCGCGTGCTGGACGACAAGATCTCGTCGTTCATCGCCGCCAAAGAGCTGCTGGACATCTATTTCAAGGACCTGAAATAGTCCTCCGACCGACGCACGCCGCGCGAACTGCGGATTGCGGAAACTTCTGGGAGAAATACGAACAAAAAAGAGGGTGTCTGCACTGCGGCAGACACCCTCTTTCGTAGCAACACCCTATCTATCCGGCATAGCGTTCCCGTAGCAGGGCGGCCAGTTCGGGCATGCCTTCGGCAGCGCGTTTGCGGATCAGGGTCAGCGGATTGCGGATGCCCGCCGTATCGGGATTGCCGGGATCGACGACGTAAATCGGAATGTCGGGCCGCACGTAACGCACCAGCGACGCCGCAGGATAGACCGCCAGCGAAGTGCCCACGACGACCATGATATCCGCCGTCTGCGCGATCTCCGCCGCACGTTCGAACATCGGCACCGACTCGCCGAAAAAGACGATATGCGGCCGCAGCAGCGACCCGTCGGGAGCCGTGGCGTCGAGCCGCTGCTCCCACCCTTCGATCGGAACGATCAGCCCGGAATCGCGCGACGAACGCAGGCGGGTCAGCTCGCCGTGCAGATGCGTCACCCGCGACGATCCGGCGCGCTCGTGGAGGTTATCGACATTCTGCGTCAGCACCTCGACCTCGAAATCCCGCTCCAGCTCCGCGATGGCCCGATGCCCGGCGTTCGGCTCGGCGGCAAGCATCTCGCGGCGGCGTTTGTTGTAAAATTCGATCACGGTGGCGCGGTTGTGCGCCAAGGCTTCGGGTGTGCAGACATCCTCGATGCGGTAGTCGGCCCACAGGCCGTCCGAATCGCGGAACGTGGCAAGGCCGCTGTCGGCGCTCACCCCGGCGCCCGTAAAAACGACTATTCTTTTCATAAACTAAAACTTTAGGTAACCCAATCTACTCCCCAATGCGGCAACCAATATCAACAGGACGAATCCGACCGATTTCGTAACGCCGACGGCCACGCCTTCGGTCACAATATCGTACGCCAGCATCGCCGCCAGCACACAAAAAGCGATCCCCAGCGCGGCTTTCGACAACAGGGATTTCCGCCGGGCGGGTTCGATGCCGTCCGCGGACGCAGTGCGGCCGCAGGATTCCGGATGCACAGCGGATTCGCCGAACCTTTCAGCGCCGGCATGACCGGCGGATTCGCGCCCTCCCACTGTTCCGGCATGACCGGCGGATTCGCTGCACCTTGCGACCCCGGCTGGCATGGCGGCCCCGGCATTCGCGGCGGAGTCAATACGCCCGGCAGATGCGGCATGGATGCCGGCTCCGGCACATCTGCGGGATTGCGCACACACGGCAGTCCCACGGGATTCGTTGCGCCTGCCGGTGCGCCGCTCCTTGGGCGTCCATGCAGAGAGCAGTGCGGGCAGGCCGAACAGCAGGGAACTTACCGCCGCATGCAGCGGCGACTGCCCCACCCACAAAAAATTGAGCGGGAACATCACCAGCGCGACCGCAAACACCGAAGCAATCGCATAAAACCATCTCCGGAGTCTCATCGCCCACCTCCTTCCGCCGCGGCACGGGCGCAAAGCATGTCGCGTCTTCGGCGTTCGGCTTTCAGCTCCCAAAGGCGCATTTCAGCCTCGGCGCGCAAACGCCGCCAGCGCAGCAGGCAGACGACGCATGCGACGAGCATCGCGATGCCCAATCCCAGCGTGGCGCGGGCCAACTCCTTCTCGTCGGACACTCCCCAGAAAAAGAACGGCGGCATAATGACGATCCAAACCACCGAAAGCGACAACAGCAACAGCCCCGCATCGCGCCACCGCCGGCGCGGACGACGGCGGCGGTAATCGAGCGCCATTTCGCCGAGGGTGAGGGCGGCACCCAGCGCCAGCACACCCCAATAGACCCAGCGGGGCAGCCAGTCGGGCCGAAGCAGGAGAAAAAAGACCAGCAGTCCGCCCACGACCTGCAAACCGGAGACAATCCGCCCATACCGCAGACCGGACATACTCCGCACCGGACGCAGACCGGACATGCTCCGCACCGGACGGAAAGCGGACATGCCCTGAACCGGACGGAAAGCGGACATGCCCCGTACCGAGTGCGAGTCATGGAGTCTTTCGCACTGCCCTATTCGTTTTTTGTTCAACAGATTATTCACACCAATTAGAGTATGAGTTTACATATCATCGGAATGATCGCTCCGGGGCGGAACCGGGGGTTTTGCAGAAACGGCATCGCCCGAACGACCGGCAACCGACTCATCCGGCCGCATTCCCGCAACATCGTCCGGCCGACCGCCAAACGAGTCACCCTCCTTAACTTCCGCATTATTATCCGGTGAAAGACCCGCCGAATCGCCGGACCGGAGTCCGGCGGGACGGGGCTTTTTCAGGCGGCCGCCGCGGCGCAGGGCGTCGGCGATGATCCACTGCAGCTGCCCGTTGATCGAGCGGAACTCGTCGGCCGCCCACCCTTCGAGCGCCTCCATGGTCGCGGCGTCGATGCGAAGCACGAAACTCTTGTTATTGTTCTCTTTAACCATCGGCAGTTAAATCAATGATGCAGGGTTCCGGCATTGACTACCGGCTGCGCGGCTTCGTCGGCGCAGAGCACGACGAGCAGGTTGGTGACCATCGCCGCCTTGCGCTCCTCGTCCAGTTCGACGATGTGTTCGCTGCCCAGACGCTCCAAGGCCATGTGGACCATCGACACGGCGCCCTCGACGATCTTTTCGCGGGCCGAAATAATGGCGTCGGCCTGCTGACGGCGCAGCATCACGGCGGCGATTTCGGGAGCATAGGCCAGATAGTTGATGCGGGCTTCGACCACCTCGATGCCGGCCATCGCCAAGCGTTCGTTGAGCGTGTGTTCGAGCTGGTCGTTGATCGCCTCGCTATTCGAGCGCAGCGTCAATTCATCGTCCTTAACCCCGTTATTGTCATAAGCATAGCAGCCGGCGACCTGACGCAGCGCAGCGTCGCTCTGCACACCCACGAAATTTTCGAGGATGTTCATGCGGGCCGAAGCCGAAACCCCGGTTTGTCCGGCGGTCGTCGGAGCGTCGATCTCGAAAACCGCCTTATAGATATCGTCGCGCTTGATCTTCCACACCAGCACCAGACCAATCATAATCGGATTGCCCGTCTTGTCGTTCACCTTGATCGGATCGACGTTCAGATTGCGGGCGCGGATCGAAATCTGCTTGGCCGACATAAATGGATTGACCCACCAGTAGCCCGTTTCGTAGAAGGTGCCCTTGTATTTGCCGAAGAAGACCATGACGCGGGCTTCGTTGGGTTCGAGCAGCATGAAGCCCGCCATGCAGATCAGCATGCAGAGACACCAGACCGAGCCGATCACGACCGGCCCGACGCCGAACGCCAGCCCTGCGTCGATACGCTGCGCGCCGAACACGATCGCACACACACCCAGCGCCAACCCGACGAGGATCAGCGTCAAAGCCAGAAAACCATTGCATTTCCAGCCCTTGTAGACAAAATTTCCATTCTCCATATCCGTAAGTTTTAGGTGATATTATTTTGATATCACAAATATATCGAATTTTTCCGGGATTCCAAATATTCCCCCGCTTTTTTCAGGGGGGGGGCGAGGATAGGAAGGCAAGAGAGAACGGGGAGAATAAGAAGAACAGGAGAGACGCAGGAGAGACGCAGGAGAGACGCAAAAAGCGGCAGCATTTGCGGGAAGCCGGCCCGGCAGCAGGTTGAGTACGAAGCGGAAAGGGTTTCGAGGCCGCCACCGGAGGCTGCAGAGCGAAAAAAATGCGCCGGATTTCAGGTCCGGGCAACTCCGACGCGGCACGGTTCATGCAAGGTCGTATGCTCGTAAACCAAAAATAAATTTACGTTATGAATCAGCAAAGACACACCAACGAGGACACGCTGACCGATATTTTCGGTTCGGAAGAGATGCGCAATCCCGCGCCCACGGAGTTTATCCCCAAAGGCAAGACATCGCCCGAAATCGCCTACCAGTTAGTCAAGGACGAAACCTATCCGCAGACGCAGCCGCGGCTCAATCTGGCGACGTTCGTGACGACCTACATGGATGATTACGCCACGCGCCTGATGAACGAGGCGATCAACGTCAACTATATCGACGAGACGGAGTATCCGCGTGTCGCGGTGATGTGCGGCCGCTGTCTGAATATCGTCGCCAATCTGTGGAACACCCCCGAAAAGGCCGAGTGGAAGACCGGAGCGCTGGGCATCGGTTCGTCGGAAGCCTGCATGCTGGGCGGCGTGGCCGCATGGCTGCGCTGGCGCAACCGCCGCAAGGCCGCAGGCAAACCCTTCGACAAGCCGAATCTGGTGATGAGCGCCGGATTTCAGGTCGTATGGGAGAAATTCTGCCAACTGTGGCAGATCGAACTGCGCACCGTGCCCCTGACGCTGGATCACATCACGCTCGATCCCAAGCAGGCGCTGGAGATGTGCGACGAAAACACGATCTGCATCGTGCCCATAGCCGGTGTAACGTGGACGGGTCTGGACGACGACATCGAGGGGCTGGACAAGGCGCTCGACGAATACAACGCCAAGACGGGTTACGAAATTCCGATCCACGTGGACGCCGCGTCAGGCGGTTTCATCCTGCCGTTCCTCAAACCCGAAAAGAAGTGGGACTTCCGCCTCAAATGGGTGCTGTCGATCTCCACGTCGGGCCACAAATACGGTCTGGTATATCCGGGCCTTGGCTGGGTGGTCTGGAAGGACAAGAAGTATCTGCCCGACGAAATGTCGTTCTCGGTCAATTACCTCGGCGCCAACATCACGCAGGTGGGTCTGAACTTCTCGCGTCCCGCGGCGCAGATTCTGGGCCAGTACTACAACTTCATCCGGCTGGGATTCGAGGGCTACAAGGAGATTCAGCAGAACTCGATGGACGTCGCCAAGTACTGCCACCAGCAGATCGGCACGATGAAGTGCTTCAAGAACTACTCGAAGGAGGTCGTCAATCCGCTCTTCATCTGGATGATGGATCCCGAATACGACAAGAAGGCCAAATGGACGCTCTTCGACCTGCAGGCCAAACTGCAGCAGAGCGGCTGGATGGTTCCCGCGTACACCATGCCCAAGAACATCGAGAACGTGGTCGTGATGCGCATCGTGGTACGTCAGGGCATGTCGCGCGACATGGCCGACATGCTGATGGGCGACATCCGCAACGCCGTCGCAGAGTTCGAACAGCTCGAATACCCCACTACGTCGCGCATCAAGTACGACAACATGGAGCACCAGAAGGGCAAGGTATTCACGCACTAGAATCGGGGATTCGGACCGGCGGTCCGGGGTTCGCCCCGGACTTCCGGCCGGTTTCCGGACCGGCATTACAGCCGGAAGGCGGAAAGACTCCCATTTATTGAGGTTCAGTCAACGGCGGGACGCCGCCGGCTGGCCGCCGCTTCCGGCACCCCTGCTTCGGCAGGGGTTTTTGTCCCGGTGCGCCGACACGCCCCGGAGTCCGTCGCAGAGATTGCGGAAAAGGTCGATCCAGCCCGTTCCGCGGCAGGCGAGACCGGGGTTTCGGCTACCACATCAAACTCCCGTGCGCCCTGAGGCGGCGCTTTCTCGCAGGCAGCTCGTTTTCACGGTTCTGCGCCCCGTCACGGCGGTCGAAAGAGCACACTTCCGGCTTCGGTCCGATTTCGGGGGATCGGCGGGCACGACCGCGACACGCACACTTTCCGGGCGCCACGGGAACTTGACAGGCGGCTTCCGCATACAGCGGCGGCCGCCTTTTTTTATCAGACCTCTTGCAATATTTCAAGCCGCGAAAAAGAGGCGGGCGGAATGCCCCTACCCTGAAGAACACCGAGGAAAACCGTTGCGGGACAAGAAAGACTGCAGAGGGAAAAAGAGAACCGCCGAAGAAAGAAAAAGCTTGCAGGAGAGAAAAGAAAAACGGCAGCGGGACGAGAAAGGCCGCCGGAGGGGAAAAAGAGAACCGCCGAAGAAAAAGAAAGTTTGCTGGCGGGAAGAGGAGGAAACAGCAACGGAACGAGAAAGGCTGCCGAAGGGGAAAAGAGAACCGCCGAAGAAAAAGAAAGTTTGCTGGCGGGAAGAGGAGGAAACAGCAACGGAACGAGAAAGGCTGCCGAAGGGGAAAAGAGAACCGC
>CDZP01015740.1_pt1 | contig 14161 bp, 10 predicted proteins | sample 554941 | NCBI WGS metagenome assembly CDZP01 (sample SAMEA3182064, study PRJEB8094) | gut metagenome | biome: human; feature: gut; material: Stool; isolation source: human stools | place: Canada | collected 2013-01-28
CAAAAGTGTCCGAGGGCAGAAAGCGGCTGTCTGATGAAGTCCAGCTTGCCAATGACGCAAAACAATGGGTGGAAGCCATTCAGGAATATGCCAACATCACAGAGCTGGACGCAGCCACCCTTAACCGCTTAATCAAAGAAATCGTCGTGCATGAACGCATTGACGAAGATAAAACAAGACACATTTCTATCGAAATTCATTTTAATCTCAAACCCATCCCGGAGGTGGAACAGGTCACTGCCTGACCTGTCCCGCCGGGACGGTTCTCTAAAAAACACCATATAGATTTTTTGTACGCCGCCGCCCGCCATCGAGCAGAGTTTTACACCTAATTGGGGATAAAACAGCTCATGGCTGGCGGCGGTGTTGCCCTCATCGGCACCACCCTTGTACCTCTGCTCTCCGGACTGTTCGGTTAATCACAAAACAAGGAGGTAATCGCCTTTGGACAGCATACTCCAACAGATCACAGACTGGCTGAAAGAAATGCTCGTTTCAGCCATTATGGGAAATCTGTCGGGGATGTTTGAGTCCGTCAACAACCAGGTTGGCGAGATAGCAACCTCCGTTGGCATGACCCCGGCGAATTTTTCGCCGGGTGTCTTTGCCATGGTACGAAACATCTCCGAGTCAGTGATTATCCCAATCGCAGGCTTGATTCTGACCTTCATTGCCTGTTATGAGCTAATTCATAAGTTCAATGGTCAGGTGGTAAAAATCAGCTCCTCCAGTACCAACTATATCAACCCCATGGATATCAACCTGAACTACTCTGAGGATGACAACCCCGTAGCACTGAAAGCCGATTTTATCCTGTCCCTCTGTGAGTTGATTATGGGCAGTAAGGATGGCTTGCAGCCTATCGAAAAGACGGTTATCGACCGTTGTGTGCATCAGATTTACCAGAGATATTTCGACAATCCTGCCCCTGAGAATATGCCGATCCTTGAGGATTTGTATGATGCCCTTCTGAAGCAGGACGAAAAGGAAGCCCACCATGTAGCGACCGCCTTGGAAATCTATGTTAAGGGTTCTCTGAAACTGTTTAACAACAGAACCAATGTGGATATTCAGAATCGTCTGGTGTGCTTCGACATTAAGGAGCTGGGCAATCAGCTGAAAAAAATCGGTATGCTGATTGTTCAGGATCAGGTCTGGGGGCGTGTAACTGCCAACCGTTCTGCCGGTAAATCGACCAGATATTATATTGACGAGTTCCATCTGCTTCTGAAGGAAGAACAGACGGCAACCTATTCCGTAGAAATCTGGAAGCGATTCCGTAAATGGGGCGGCTTGCCGACCGGTATCACCCAGAATGTCAAAGACCTGCTTCGTTCCCCGGAGATTGCCAACATCCTCGAAAACTCTGATTTCATCTATATGCTGAATCAGGCAAGCGATGACCGAAGTATTCTGGCACAGCGTCTGAACATTTCGCCACATCAGCTGTCCTATGTAACTAACTCCGGTGAGGGCGAAGGACTTCTGTTCTATGGCAATGTGATTCTTCCGTTCATTGACCGATTCCCGACCGATCTGGAACTGTATCGCATTATGACCACGAAGTTAAACGAGGTGGCACAGGAAAAGGAGGCGTAATGTATGGCGAAAAGACCTACACGACTCCGTTTTACCGAAGATGACCTTGCAGATTCTCGTGTGAAGAAAGCTGCCGACCGTGCAGATAAGGCGGTTGATAAGGCTGAGAAAGCGGCAGACAAATTGGCTTCCAAAAAGGCAAAGCCGAAGCTAAAGCTGGAAACAGATGCAGCCGGTTCCCGTAAAGCAAAGCTCCGTTTTGAAAAAGCGGAGTTTACGGAAATCGAGCGCCCATCTGTGGCAAAGCACATGGCAAGCCGTGGTGCCGCAGTCACGCTCACATCCAAAGCACATCAGGCGGTGTCAGAATATGAGGATGATAATATCGGCGTTCAAGCTGTGCAGGAAACGACCAAGGCTGTTGAATCCACTGCATATACCGTCGATCATGCCGTTTACAGCCACAAGCTGAAAGCCTACGACAAGGCAGAAAAGCTGGTAGAAAAATCAGATAAGGCAAATGTAAATGCCCTGTATGAGAAGTTCAAAAAGGACAACCCCGATGCCGCTTCTAATCCCATTTCCCGATGGAAACAAAAACAGGCAATCAAAAAGGAGTATGCAGCGGCGAAGGCAGGCAAAGGGACAGCGAAAGAAACTGCCGCTAAAGCAACAAAGAAAGCAGCCCAAAGCACCAAAACGATTACAGAGAAAGCGATGGAGTTTTGCACCACACACTCTAAAACGATCCTGTTTGTTTTGATTGCTGGACTGCTTTTTATGATCCTCTCAGGGATGTTCTCGTCTTGTTCGGCTATGTTCCAAGGCGGCACACAGATCGTTCTGGGAACTTCTTTTACCGCAAAAGAGGAAGATATTATCGGTGCGGACAATGATTACAAGGCTTTGGAAGCTGCGCTCCGCAATGAAATCAATAATATCGAGCGTACTCATAGCGGATATGACGAGTACCGGTATGACCTTGATGAAATCAACCACAATCCCTATGAGCTTGCGGCATATCTGACGGTAAAATTCGAGGACTACACCAGAGATGAGGTGCAGGCTACCCTGCAATGGCTGTTTGAGCAACAATATGAGCTGACCCTCACAGAAGTAGTAGAGATTCGTACACGAACAACATCTTCTACTGATCCTGAAACGGGAGAGACAACAACAGAGGAAGAAGATTACGAATATTATATTCTGAAAGTGAAGCTCAGAAATAAGGGCTTGGACAGTGTGATTTCAAATTCCGGATTGTCGGAAGATGATATGGAGCGATATAGAATTTTGCTTCAGACAAGGGGCAACAGACCGGATATTTTCGGAAATGACATTTACGCCACCCCTGGCGGCGAGTACACCGACTATGACATTCCGGGCGAAGCTCTGACGGACACACGATTTGCCAATATGATTCGTGAAGCCGAGAAGTATCTGGGATACCCGTATGTGTGGGGTGGAAGCAGCCCCTCCACTTCCTTTGACTGCTCCGGGTTTGTTTCCTATGTAATCAATCACTGTGGCAACGGTTGGAGTGTTGGACGATTGACCGCAAACGGTTTGATGGGCGTATGCGATATTATTCCCAAAAGTTCTGCCAAGCCGGGAGATTTGATTTTCTTCCAAGGCACTTATGATACCTCCGGTGCATCACACGTTGGTATCTATGTTGGCAATGGTATGATGATCCACTGCGGAAACCCCATTTCCTACGCTTCTATCGAATCGAATTACTGGCAACAACATTTTTACTGCTTCGGCAGAATCAAAAACTAAGGAGGAATGTCGATTGAGTGCCAAATTAGACAGAATTGGTGCAGACCTTGAGAAAGCTCGAAAGAAACGGGCTGAATGGGATGTCAGAGTAAAAGATCTGGAACGCAGATACCGTGAGGAGGAAAATTCCGAAATTCACGAGATGGTTCATGCTGCGAATCTGAATCCCGAACAGCTTTCTGAGCTGCTCCGTATGTTTGCAGCGGATATGGCTCCGAAGCCTGATACGATCAATACTATGAATGAGGAGGAAACGCAGAATGAGATTTAAGAGATTCAGTGCCATGCTGCTGGCACTTGCGATGTGCATGGGTGTGTTTTCGACAACGGTGTTTGCCTACTCCGATGAGAGTGCAACAACCACTACTACGGAAAAGGCAGAAACCGTGGAAACTGTCCCTGAAAAGACCGAAGATAAGACTTCCGAGGAAGTTCCCTACACCGTGACCGTCAATGAGGATGGCACGGTGGTTTTTTCTTTCAATGGTAAAGAATGGACTTACGGTGCAGAGGAATCCGAGGATAATAACATGGGAACTGGCAAGGTGGTAACGAGCGGTTCCCGTTTGAATGTGCGTACCGGTGCAGGCATGAATTATGAAATCATCGACCAGCTCCGTCCCGGCGAGGAAGTTGTGGTGGTCGGTGTTGAGGGTGACTGGTATCAGATCACTGTGCCTGAAAAGAACGGTTATGTTCACAGTGACTATCTGGAACTGATTGAAAAAGCCGAACAGAACAGCGAAATGGATATGGCGCTGCTTATGATGTTTATGAGTGCGTTCATGCAGAACACGGACACAAGCGAACCTGCCCTTACTCCTGACGGCAATCTGACTCTGGTTGACGATGTTGGTTCACCTACGAAAAGTGGAAAGCAGTTCATTACTGCTGTAACCAAAAACGGAAACTACTTCTATATCATCATTGACCGTGATGATAAAGGCGAGGAAACCGTGCATTTTCTGAATCAGGTGGATGAAGCTGACCTGCTCAAGCTGATGGACGAGGAAGAAGTTGCAGAGTTCACCAAGCCGATTGAGGAAACAAAGCCGGAAGTGGTTGAAACAGTTCCTGAAATTACAGAACCGGCGCCGGAGGAAAAGCCAAAATCCTCGAATATGCTCCCAGCGATTCTTACTCTGATTGTGCTTGCCTGTGGTGGTGGATTCTTCGTATTTAAGAAAGTCCAGGAAAAGAAGAAGGAACAGGAAGCGGCAAAGCCTGACCCGGATGCTGATTATGTGGACGATGATGAGGATTATGGGTACGATCCGGAGTTTGAGGACGATGATGCAGATAGCTCCGTCGATGTAGATGATAATGAACCTGTGTAAACAGGATAGGCTTGATGCCTGGGGCAATCTTCGGATTGCCTTTACATAGCATCTGCTTTCAAGAAATAAAATATTTTGTGTTTTTGAAAGCGATCTCTTGAATATGCTGTGTGGTAGGTGTGCATACTATTATTTCAGTCATAGTGACTGGAAAATTTATCTGCCTCATCCCATTGAAATCTCCGTCATTTTAGAGTAAAATGAGGTAGATAATTCTGAAATGAGGTAGATAACATGAGAGCTTTTGATTATATAAAAGAGCCAGAAAAGTTGCTTACTCCTGAAATTGTGCAGATGATCGGAAAAATTCATGAGCACAAAGGTAAGCAAGAGCTTTTTTTGGAAGCTAATATTGATGAATTGAAAACCCTTCTTGAAGTCGCTTTGATTCAAAGTACAGGTGCTTCTAACCGTATTGAGGGTATTTATACAACAGATAAGAGATTGGAAGAATTGGTCAGCCAAAAGGCAGAACCAAGAAACCGATCTGAGCAGGAAATCTCAGGTTACCGAGAGGTGCTTTCTACAATCCACGAAAGCTATGAGTATATTGTGCCCAGACCTAATATTATTTTGCAGCTTCATCGTGATTTGTATTCCTACGCCGGTTCCGGTGGAGAATATAAAAATGCTGATAATGTAATTGCAGAAACAGATGCAGAAGGTCACCAGAAAGCAAGATTTATTCCGGTTCCTGCCTTTCAGACTGCGGAAGCTATGGATGAATTGTGCAGACAGTTTTTAGAAGCATGGAATACTGATAAAATTGATAGATTACTTTTGATACCTATGTTTATTCTGGATTTCCTCTGTATCCACCCTTTCAATGACGGAAATGGACGCATGAGCCGTTTACTGTCGCTTCTTTTGTACTATAAGGCAGGATATATTGTAGGAAAATATGTCAGCATGGAAATGTTGATTGAAAAAACAAAGGAAACTTACTATGAAGCATTGCAGGCAAGTTCGACAGGATGGCATGAAAATGAGAACAGCTATGAGCCTTTTGTTAAGTATTATCTGGGTATCATGTTGAAAGCATATAATGAATTTGAAAGCCGTGTAGAACATTTAAAGAACCGCACTCTTTCTAAGCCCGAAAGAATTAAAGCGATGATTGATCAGAAAGTTGGTAAAATCACAAAGAAAGAAATTATGGATGCTCACCCTGATATAAGCAAAACCACGGTGGAACGCACTCTGGCAGATTTAGTTAAGAGTGAGTACATTGCGAAGGTCGGTTCAGGTCCGGCTACAGGATATGTAAAAATCTAAGTCATAAATTATTTATCTACCTCATTTCATATACAGATGAGGTAGATATTTTTACGATGACGGAGATTATAAAACAGAAAATTGTGTCAGGTTGCAAAAATTCTTTCCGAACTTTTTACATAGCAGTCATGCACTACGGTGTGTGGCTGCTAATTTTTTTGCGAAAGGAGCAGATGCAAATGAAATTAGTTTTGGCTGAAAAGCCCTCGGTTGCACAGAGCATTGCCAAAGTGTTAGGTGCTGCCAAGCGTGAGGATGGCTACTTAGAGGGAAACGGATATGTGGTCAGCTGGTGTGTGGGGCATTTGGTGGAGCTGGCGCAACCGGAAGCCTATGATGCGAAGTACAGCAAATGGGCTTATGCAGATCTGCCTATTTTCCCGATGGACTGGCAGTATGAGGTTTCTGCCGGTACGAAAAAACAGTTTGGGATTCTGAAAAAGCTCATGGCCAGAGAAGATGTTGCGAGTCTTGTGTGTGCAACAGATGCCGGTCGTGAGGGCGAGCTGATCTTTCGATTGGTGTACCACAAAGCTGGGTGCAGAAAGCCGTTTGAGCGGCTTTGGATTTCCTCGATGGAAGATGTAGCAATCAAGGAGGGCTTTGAAAATCTCAGGTCTGGAACTGAATATGATGCTTTGTATGAAGCAGCACTGTGTCGAGAGCGAGCCGACTGGATTGTTGGCATTAACGCTACTCGACTTTTTTCAACCCTTTACGGGCAGACCCTGAATGTTGGTCGTGTTATGACCCCTACCCTTGCTATGGCTGTTATGCGGGAAGCTGCCATTTCCGCATTCAAGCCCGAACCGTTCTACACAGTTCAGATTGGACTGAATGGTTTTACGGCTGCAAGCGAGCGCTTCAAAACCAAGGAAGCAGCGGAAGCTGTCAAACAAAGCTGTTCGGTGGCAATCGTTCAGAAAGCTGAATGTAAGGAGAAAGCAGAAAAGCCGCCTGCGCTCTATGACCTGACCAGTTTACAGAGAGAAGCCAACCGTGTGCTTGGTTACACGGCACAGCAGACCTTGGACTACACGCAGAATCTCTATGAAAAGAAACTGGTCACTTATCCCCGTACCGACAGCAGATTCCTGACGGAAGATATGGCACACAGCCTGCCCGACCTCGTAAAGCTGGCTTTCCACACATTCCCCTTAGAGGATGTGGATAATATACCAGTTCATGCAGAGCAGGTTGTGAATAACAAAAAGGTCACAGACCACCATGCTATCATTCCGACCAGAGAATTGCAGAAATGCAATCTGAGCGAACTTCCCCAAGGTGAACTTACAATTTTGCAACTGATTTCCAATCGGCTGTGTGTTGCAGTGGGCGATCCACACCGATACGCAGAGACAGTCATTGAACTGGACTGCGGTGGCACAGTGTTTTCAGCCAAAGGAAAAACTGCTGTGCAGGATGGATGGAAAGCTCTGATTCAGAAGGGTTCTTCGACAAAAAACGACGAAAACGAACAGGCACTTCCTGCGGTATCCGTTGGGGACGAGCGGAAGGTGCTTGGTTCTGAAATCAAGGAAGGGAAAACTTCTCCCCCGAAACACTTTACCGAGGATACACTGCTTTCTGCTATGGAAACTGCCGGTGCAGATGAAATGCCGGAGGATGTCGAGCGAAAAGGTCTGGGGACACCTGCGACCCGTGCCGGTATCATTGAAAAGCTGGTTCGCATCGGTTTTCTGGAGCGTAAGGGCGATAAGAAAACCAAACACCTGATTCCGACTCACAAGGGTACGGCTCTGGTAACAGTCATGCCGGAACAGATTCAGTCCCCCTCCATGACGGCGGATTGGGAAGAAAAATTGTTGCTCATTGAGAAAGGCGAATATGCCAGCGAGGATTTTATGGACGAGATCAAAGATGTGATTGCCGGTCTGATTCAGAACTATGAGGTCATCCGTGATTCCGAGGTACTGATGTCGAAAGAAGCCAATTCTATCGGCAAATGCCCTCTCTGCGGCAGTGCTGTGGAGGACAAGTCCAAGGGATACTTCTGTTCCAATCGAGGGTGCAGCTTTGCCCTTTGGAAAAACAATCGTTACTTTGCGAGTATCGGCAAGAGCATGACTTCTGCCACGGCGCAGAAACTGCTCGGTTCCGGCAAGGTAAAGCTCAAGAATTGCAAGTCCGCAAGGACGGGCAACACCTTTGATGCCACCGTCTTTATGGAGGTATCGGAGGATGGCAAAACGAAGTTCAGCATGGAATTTGATAATGGAGGAAAGCGCAAATGACGAATGAGTACAACCCGGATGGTAAGGAAATCCGATTTATCGACAGCCATTATAAGGATTTGTTTCATATCCCCGATGGCAGCTGTGTGCAGATTCACTACCCGGATGAAACGGTTGTGAAGCCCTGCACCTTCATTGACGAGTACCATACGCAGATCGGATACAATGTGTTTCATATCTGCCAGTTTGCAGAGATTATGGAGCGCAACGGCGCAAGCTATATGCCGGAGCCTGAGATTATGGGCGATGAAGCCGCATGGAAAGTTGGAAGGGACAGAATCCTTGCGGTGCAGACCTGCGAAGATGGTTATGACTACACCCTGTTAGATGAAAACTACAACGAGATTGATGGCGGTCAGGTCGATAACCCTGAACTATCCATGCTCGAAGTCCGCCAGGATATTCTGGAATCCTTTGGACTGGAGCGCCGGGAGCTGCGGGCGATGTTCTATGAGGATGTCATGGAGCAGGCTTTTGAAGTCGGCAGACAGGCGGGGGTGGTTAATGACCCTATCGCAGAGCTTGCTTTTAAGCTCGACCGTTTTGCAGAGAACTTCGACCCCTATGAATATATGGATCAGGTCGATAATGTGCAGACGCATATCCAAGAAATCAAGGCGGATCTTACCGTTGGTAATACGGCTCCGTATCGTGAGTTTCTGAATACAGCCATTGCAGAATCCCGTGAGGAAACTGCGGTTGAGGTTGCCAAAGTGCTGAAAAGTCAGCTGGATAAGATCGACTCTCCGAAGCGTGAGTCGGTCATGGAAAAACTGGCACAGGCCGCAGAAAAAGCTGCGCCTGCCAGTCCCTCTCCCAAACGCAAAGAGCCTGAACGATAAGGAGGACACCGATATGAAAAACGAAAAATGGGATGATGTTCACGGAAATACCACCCCGGATGACAGAATGGTTGCTTTTCTGGAAAGCCCTACGGATTCCTATGCGATTCTTCAGCTGCGGGAAGATGTAGACGATAATATCCCGCTCATGTTTGCAAATTACAGTTACCTTCAAAAGAAAGAAATGGAGCCTGAGATTGACCGTTACGAGGTGGTCTATCATGGCTCCATTTCTATATCCGAGGATGTAGATCGGCAACTGGAAGATTTGTATGTGAAGTTCAATATTGACCACCCGAATGATTTCCGTGGTCACAGTATGTCGGTCAGCGACATCGTAGCCTTAAAGGTAGCCGGTGAGGTATCCTTTCACTATGTAGATTCTGTCGGGTTTCAGAAGCTGGAGAACTTTATGAAGTCCGAAAACTACCTGAAAAACGCAGAGATGGCAATGGAAGATGATTATGGGATGATTGATGGTATCATCAACAACGGAAAAGCGCCTGGATTAGAGGAACGCCCTTCGGTGTTGGAGCAGTTAAAGGAAAAGCCTGTGCTGGATGTTTCCCATAAGCCGCCCAAGAGCCACCCGGAAAGGGAGATTGAATGATGGATTTCACACAAGATGAGCGGAACATGATGATGCTTTACAGCCCTGGCACAAGGTCAGGGCTGTGTGAAGCACTGACACTGATGAAGGAACAGCTTTCGGAGGACGAGTCAGAGCTTTTTGCTTTGGCAGACTCGGTTCTCCGTAAAGTTTCAGCCATGGACGATGCCGCCTTTGAGAAGCTGAACCTTTATCCGGATTGATCAGATTGGAGGGATACAATGAATGCAAAAGAGCGATTTTATTCCGGGTTAGCAAAAGAAACGATTGGGAAAATCACCTCGAACACAGATAACTGGACTTCGTTTTTGAGAACGATGTCCCGCAACTATGAGTTCACCTATCCGGAACAGGTGATGATTTATGCTCAGCGCCCCAATGCGACCTTTTGCAAGCCTTATGAGGACTGGAACGCTGAAAATTACCGCAGATATGTAAAGCGTGGCTCTACCGGCATTGCCCTGTTTGTGATGAACAGGGATAAACCGTATCTGCGCTATGTGTTTGATGTGGCGGATACCGGCGTTCGCCGTTCTTCCCCGGAACTGAAACCGTGGGAGGTGACGCCTGAAAACCGCTCCTATGTCATGGAAGCGATGGAGCGTACCTTCGGTGTTGCCGCTGACGGGGTGCTGGAAGCACAGCTTGAAGATATTGCATCCGCACTGGCGGCTGAGTATTGGGACGATTACAAAAAGCAGCTCCTCGACATCGTTGCCAACAGCTTCCTTGAGGAGTATGATGAACTCAACATCGAAGTAGCTTTCAAAAATGCGGTGGCAAACAGCGTATCCTATACGATGTATTGCCGGTTCGTGGAGAGTCCCGACAACTACTTCGAGCATGAGGATTTCCAGAAGGTGTTTGATTTTAACACCAGACAGACGGTAAATGCCCTTGGTACTGCGGTGAATGCTATCAGCACAAGGATGTTTCAGGAAATCGAAAAAGCGATTGGAGAACATGAGCAGATTAAAGCTGCTGAAAGGAGTGCAGATTATGAGCGAGATGACTTACAGACAGGTCGGAGATTATCAGATTCCGAACCTTCAGTTGGAGAACGAGGGAGAGAAACCTCTGGGCAAGTACGGCAGGATCTGAGAGCTGACAATATCGAGGCATTTTCCAAGGAAAGGAACGACGAATATGTTGGCAGAGCCGAAGAATACAAAGCAGCAAAGTCGGCATTGCTTGAAGGATTGGGACTTGAGCATTTGTTTGACCATAGCCATGAACTGACTCCGAAAGAGAAAGAAATATGGATGCTGTTCGATAGGGTTGATGTAGCAGAGCTTCTTGCAAGGGATGCTTTTGCCAAGGGTGCTTATATGCTCGGCGCTGAGGATAGAGAGATTATGCTGAAATAAAAAAGACCTGCTTCGGCGGGTCTAAATTACATAGAATCATTGAGTCTGAAAAACCTTTGAAATTCTTAATAATTCTGGTTGAAAAATTCATTTTGAAATGATATATAAAACAGACTGAAATCTGTGTCTAAGGACACCCGCACCCTCACACGAGAATGAATAGGATTTCCTATCATTTCGCATCACGAGAAGTTACATAGTGACATTTACTTGCACTTGCAACGTCCACCAAAAATCGAAAGACTTGCTAATTTCGAGCCAATCGGACGGTGTAAAATCCCTCTGAATTAGCTATCACAGCGTAGTATCAGATGGGATTTGAAATGCTGAAAAACCTTGTATTTCCAAGCATTTTTAAGCATTAGATGTCACTTCCCGATGTCGTATCGGGTCTACTCCTAAGCGTGGGGTCGGAGGTTCAAATCCTCTCTGGGACGCCAGAATGCACCGCTGCAAGCCTTTTTTCGGGGTTTGCAGCGTTTTTTTGTTCCTCCTTCTCCCGGTAATTTCACTTCCGTTACCGGGAGATTTTTATACGCCGCATGATGTATATTTGCTAATTGGACTCGAACGCTTTTCAGAAATTTGCTAAGAAAATTCTGCGTTTTGCTAATTCGATTTTTCGGATCACTTTGCCGGGGCTTGCGCCGCTATCAGGGCTGCGAGCGCACTTGCAAGCTCCGGCGACTTCTGAAGCTGCTCCACAAGGCTTTCAAGGTCCAGGGTCGCAGGTTCCGATTTTGTCGGTTCCTCCGGCGGACGGACATTACGAAGATCAGGCTTGGCATAGAAGGCAGTCTCGAATTTCTGAGCATTGACCTTTCTATCCTCGTCCAGAATGTGAGCATATGATACAGACTGGATTCATCAGAGGCTTCTTTCTATCCGTGTCCGTAATGAGCTTACCGCTGAATGGCAGGAGCGAGGCGTACAGCAGGGCAAAGAATATATAAAGCAAAAAGAAACGGCGGACCAAAGCCCGCCGTAAAATCGCTAGTATAACTTGACAAACCGGATATTAGCGAGCGCGTACCGCTTTATCCGTTGGCCAGGATTTTCTGAGTGCCGCATAGGAAACCAAGAAGTTGGCAAACCATCCTGCCGGCACAGCAAGCCAAACAAAATCAATGCCAAAACGCGGTGCGCAGATCAGTGCCACGGACAGGCGAATCGCAAGGTTTACCATGTTGGCAATGAGGAATGGCCGCATGATTCCGAGTCCGCGCAGAACTCCATCGGTCGCCATTTTAATTCCCATAAAGATAAAGAAGTAACCGAGCCATCTCATATAATCTCCAGACACCTGATAGGCCAGGGCGGTTCCGTCTTTTCCAAGGAACAGCGAAGAAATCTGCATGTGCAGCGTTTCAATGACAAGGAAGGCAAGCGCCGCAAAGCACACATCCAACACCAATGCTGCGTGGTAGCCTTTTTTGATGCGCTGGGGTTTGCCCGCCCCAAGGTTTTGGGAAACATACGGCGAAACTGCATTGCCGATGGACACAAAAATCAGAGAAAAGACATTCTCCACCCGCATCGTCGCCGCATATCCTGCAAGAGCCTGTGTGCCGAAAGGATTTACCACCGCCTGTACGATCATCATACCGATAGACACGGTAGACTGCTGGAGAACCGATGGAACAGCAATCTGAAGCATCGAGCGCAACTCCCGCCCGTCAAACCAGGCAAATGCACTCTTATACCGCCGCATCCGATAGAGGAAAATCAATAGTGAAAACACAGCGGAAATCCCCTGGGCAATCAGGGTTGCCAGTGCTGCGCCAAACACGCCAAGCCCCAGACCGGCTACCATCCAAAGATCCATCACAATATTCAGGATGGATGAAAAGATCAGCAGTCCCAGCGGAATTTTTGATTCACCGATGGAAGTGAACATGGTAGAGAGAATATTGTACATGAACAGAAACGGAAAGCCCACAAAATAGACCCGCAGGTACAGTACCGCTTCCTCCAGAATATCGGCAGGGGTCTGTAATCCGCTCATCATCGCATGAGAAAAGGCAAAGCCAAAGACACCAAGGATGATGCTCAGAAGTAAAAAGCTGATCAGTGATGTAGACACAATGGTTTTCATTTTGCCATACTCTCTGGCACCGAAATAGCGGCTTACAAGCACACCTGCCCCAACACCGGCTCCCAGTGCCACACAAATGAAAACATTCGTCAGGGCTGCACAGGCACCGACCGCCGCCAGTGCGGAGGAACCAACAAACTGACCGACGATAATGGAGTCAGCCATATTGTATACCTGCTGAAAAAAGCTGCCGAGAATCATCGGCATTGCAAAAACCGTCAGCGCTTTCAGCGGCGCATCGGTAATCAAATACTCATCTTTTGACATGATCCTATTCCTCCACAACTTCCTGCTTTTTATCCGAAAGCACAAGCATAGCAAGTGCGATCAATACAATAATTAGTCCTGCAATTGAAAGCACTGTAGAAATTTCTCTAAGGCAATACCGCATAATTCTAAGTGCCGATACGGCGAGCGAGGTGCGGCAGCTGCTAAGCCAAAAGCGCAGATAATACTGGATGTCTTATCGAGCATTTTGGCAACGCAGATGCCGTGCCGCAGCCGCCGGAGCGGTGCTTAAGCCGTCAGGCGGGAATTGTGCGGTGTTGCCATAAAAAAGAAAAAGCCAAATACCATTGCTGCAACCGGTTCACAGAAACACAGAATGGATGCCTTTCCAGCCTCCATATGATCCAGTGCTACTGTATAAAAAGCATACGGGCACACTGCAGTACACAAAGAATGCATCAGCATAACCTGAAATAAATTTGTTTGATATTCCCGTGAAAAAGCCCATCAAAAGCTCCTATGTACGTGAAAAAGCCGGACAAGGGACAGACATCTCAGTCTGCGCCTTATCCGGCTGTTGTTTCCACGAACAACTCGCCCTCCGAGCGAACTTTCGAAATTATAGCATGGGTGTGAGCAAATGTCAATGGATTTTCGTACAGCAGAAAATCTCCAAAGAAGTTGTGCGAACCCCGCAGTTAGGGCAACACCGCACAATTCCCGCCTTGCGGCTTAAGCACCGCTCCGGCAGCTGCGGCACGGCATCTGCGTTGCCAAAATGCTTGATAATATCGGGTTGCGGTACCCGCATCGTGCTTCGGGGGCAAAAGC
>CDZP01046237.1_pt1 | contig 13113 bp, 10 predicted proteins | sample 554941 | NCBI WGS metagenome assembly CDZP01 (sample SAMEA3182064, study PRJEB8094) | gut metagenome | biome: human; feature: gut; material: Stool; isolation source: human stools | place: Canada | collected 2013-01-28
GGTACCCGCATCGTGCTTCGGGGGCAAAAGCACCTCGCACTCTGCGACCGCTGCCCCTGCTTCGGCTCGCTGTTTCCGCCACTGGCGGCGCTCACCTTTGCAGCATCCAGTATTATCTGCGCTTTTGGCTTAGCAGCTGCCGCACCTCGCTCGCCGTATCGGCACTTAGAATTATGCGGTATTGCCTAAAACAAAAAGGCATGTGCTATCATTCAAGCACATGCCTTTTTCATAATCTCTGAACCATTGGAATCCGCAGCTCTGCATTTCTATCCAAACATCTGCGTTCGTTTGCGGCAATTTATTCCGCGCAGCCGATATCCTGCGCAATTTCCTGCACGGATTCCTTGTCGAATTCACCCAGCGGCAGGATCAGCCGTGCCAGAATTTCCTGTGGCAGAACTTCCAGCAGGGCGGTCTGGTCGCACTCTGCGTGCTCTGGGGCGCACAGGCGGCACTCATCGGCGTCTTGCTCCACGCGGGCATAATGGCCGGTGGAGATAAAACGGCAGTCGAGCTTATCAGCCGTCTGCATCAGCAGCTGGAACTTCAGCAGTTCGTCCGCGGCAGTGTCCGCTGCTTCAATCACGTGCAGGGTTACATCCAGCGCCTTGGCGGCGTTCTGCGCGGTCTCCACGGCATCGTCGGCCATCCCGGCAAAATGCACCAGTGCGGCCTGTACGGCAAAGCCCTGCTCCTGCAAAATGCGCACAGTAACGGCAGCGTCCATGCCGCCGTTCAGCCCAACTAGAACCTTATCCTGCTTTTCAAATGTATTAAAACCCAGTGCTCCGTCCATAATATCCTCCTGTATCAGCGGTGCGCAGTGCGTCAGGCCTGCTTTCCGCCGTATTTTTTGCTTTGCTCCACGGCCAAGCGGTCGCAACGCTCGTTTTCGGGGTGGCCTGCGTGGCCTTTCAGCCAGTGGTAGTGGATCACATGCTTCTCGCTTTCTTCCAGCAGCGGTGCCCAAAGGTCGGGGTTCAAGGCGGGGGATTTGTCTGCCTTTTTCCAGCCGCGCTTGCGCCAGCCCTTGGCCCAGCCCTTTTCCAGCCCGTTGATCACATACTGGCTGTCGCTGTACAGGTCAATGTCACAGGGCTCTTTCAGCTGGCGCAGGGCTTCCAGCAGGCCGGTCAGCTCCATGCGGTTGTTGGTGGTTCCGGCCTCGCCGCCGGAAATCTCTTTCTCATACACCTTTTCTCCGGTACGGAAGCGCAGGATCGCGCCCCAACCGCCGGGGCCGGGGTTGCCGCTGCAGGCACCGTCGGTATAAATTTCGATGTGTTTCATGTTACCCTCGTTTTGCTGCGGCAATACTGGAATCAGGGCGTGCCGGAAAATGGCATCCTTTTCTTTGCTTTTCGCTGTACCTTATCGGCCAGCCGCAATGCCCGGAACCCTGCCGCTTTACTATAAAAATAATTATACGCGATTTTGCCCAGCCCTGCAAGCTTTTGTGTAATTTGTCCATAAATGCGTCCGGCATACTATTTGACAATGCCCCCGCTGCGCCTTATAATAGATTTAATTGCAATGTCGTAGTTTGATTCAGGACCCGGTTGCAGCCTTTCGGCTGAACTCTTCGCGTCCAACCTTGATTCAGTAAATCGGCACAGTGCCGTACAAATTTTACATGCGACAAAACATCACGTCCGGGGTACGGTGCTTACCGTGTGTGTAACCACCAACCCTGGCCGAATACAATATGGAGGTTATGCAATGGAAGATCACAACAACGAAAAACGCCCCCGCCAGCAGGGCCGCAGCAATTACACCCGCCGTGCCCCGCGCGCAAATAATAATAACCAGAACCGCAAACCCGGTGCGCCTGCCCCCGCGGCCAGCGCCCCGCAGGCAGCGGCGGAAAAACCACAGCCCCAGCACCGCAAGCCGCAGCGCCGCCGTGCCCCGCAGCCCCAGCAGGCTGCAGCGAGCAATGCGGTGAATGCAGCAGTTCCGGCCCCGGTGCAGCGCCCCCGCAGCCCGCAGCGCCGCAGCTATAAGCAGCATTATTATGATGCTTCCACCCCGGCTGTTCCCATGCACATCTGCCCGCTGGGCGGCCTGGGCGAAGTTGGCAAAAACATCACCCTGTATGAATGCCAGGGCGATATGATCCTGGTGGACTGCGGCCTGGTGTTCCCGGATTCCGATATGTTCGGCGTGGACCTTGTCATTCCGGATTTCACCTATGTATTGGAAAATAAGGACCGCATCAAGGGCCTGTTCATTACCCATGGCCACGAAGACCATATCGGCAGCCTGCCGTATCTGCTCAAAAAGTTCAACGTGCCCATTTACACTGCACGTTTGACCATTGGCCTGATCAAAAACAAGCTGGAGGAGCACGGTCTTGCCTCCAGTGCAGAGTTCCATGAGATCCGTCCCCGCCAGAAAGTGCGCCTTGGCTGCTTTACGGTGGAGCCCATCCATGTCAACCACTCCATCCCGGATTCTCTGGCGTTTGCCATTGACTGCCCGGCAGGCACCGTGCTGCATACCGGCGACTTCAAGATCGACTACACGCCGCTTTCCGGCGATGCCGTTACCGATCTTTCCACCATTGCGGAGTATGGCCGCCGCGGCGTGCTGGCTTTGCTGGCGGATTCTACCAACGCGGAGCGCCCCGGCTTTACGGCAACCGAGCAGACTGTGGCCGAAGGGGTGCGCAGCCTGTTTGCCCGCGCCAAAAACCGCCGCATTATCGTGGCAACCTTTGCTTCCAACATCTACCGCATCCAGCAGATCATTGACCTGGCCATTGAGTATGGCCGCAAGGTGGCCGTCAATGGCCGCAGCATGGTTTCCAACACCGAAATGGCGCGGGAGCTGGGGTATCTGCATGCGCCGGATAATGTGCTGATCGATATCGAGGAGATCAACAAATACCCGCCGGAAAAGGTTGTCCTTATCACCACCGGCAGCCAGGGCGAACCGCTGTCCGCTCTGTCCCGTATGGCGCAGGCCAGCCACCGTACCGTCAAGGTCGGCCCTACTGACTTTATCATTATCTCGGCCCGCCCCATCCCCGGCAACGAAAAGACCGTGACCAAGGTGGTCAACGGCCTTCTGGCCCTGGGCGCAGAGGTTATTTACGAAAACATGTACGATACCCATGTTTCCGGCCACGCCTGCCAGGAAGAGCAGAAGCTGATGCTGACCCTTGCCCACCCGCAGTATTTCCTGCCGGTTCACGGCGAGTTCAAGCAGCTCAAGCGCCACGCTGAAACGGCGGAGCACCTGGGCTATATCCCCAAGCAGAATATTTATATTGCTGAAAATGGCCAGAACATCCGCCTTTCCCGCGATGGCATGGCAGTGGAGGGCACTGTGCCCGCCGGTGCCGTGATGGTGGATGGCTATGGCGTGGGCGATGTGGGCAATGTGGTCCTGCGTGACCGCCACCACCTGTCGGAGGACGGTATCATCATCGTTACTGCAGCCGTGGATGGCAGCACCGGCCAGCTGCTTTCCGGCCCGGATCTGGTTTCCCGCGGCTTTGTCTATGTGCGGGAAAGCGAGGAGCTGATGGACGGTGCCCGCGTGCAGGTTGAAATGGCCCTTGACCGCAGTATGGCGGATAACATGCACGACTGGGCCAGCGTGAAATCCCGCGTGCGGGAGGCGCTTTCCAGCTATATCTACCGCAAAACCAAGCGCAGCCCCATGATTCTGCCCATTCTGATGGAAGTTTGATCCAAACCATATCTGACCGTGACCGCCTGCCCCACATTGCAGGCACCGAGGAACGATGATGAAAAACAAGCTGAGACGTGATATCTTTGTCATTATCTTTTTGCTGCTCGTTGCGTGCATCGCTCTGGCTGTGCCGCTGGCGTTCAGCAACCCGCGCTGGCTGCTGGCACCGGCGCTGCTTGTGGTGTTTGCGTTGGTGGTGGCGGTGCTTGGCATCCGCCGGCTGCGGCGCTTTGTGGCCGATATGCTGTGCGGGATCAACTTTGAGGGCAGCAAGACCCAGTATTCGCTGGCGGATTTTTCCATCCCCACTGCCTTGATTACCGAAGGCTCCGTGGTGTGGTATAATCCGGCCTTCCGGGAGCAGATCCTGGCGGGGCGGGATGCCCTGCTGGCTGCACCGGACCGCCTGATGACCGGCATTGACCTTTCCGTCTGTGCGCGCGCCCACGGCCAGGACCTGACCATTGACGAAAACCGCTACACGGCCTATGCCACAACCAGCCGCAGCAGCAAAACGGGCACATTGCTGTTTTTGGTCAACGATACGTTCTACAAAAACACGCTGGATGAATACACTGCCAGCCGCCCGGCTTACCTGATTATTGGGGTAGACAGCTATGACGAGCTGTTCAACGATATGAAGGACTCCGAGCAGGCGCACGAGCTGGAGGCCATCAACACCCTGCTGGAAGAATACATCGGCCGCACGACCGGTTTCCTGCGCAAGGTGTCCAACAGCCGCTATATTGCGGTGGTGGAAGAGCGGGATATCCGCTGGATGATGGAAGAACGCTTTGATATTCTGGATAAAGTGCGTGCGTTGCACCCCGGCGGAATGCTCACCCTTTCCATCGGCGTAGGCCATGGCGGCGCTACTATGCAGGAATGCCAGGAGATGGCCCGCGAAAGCATTGATATTGCCTTGGGCCGCGGCGGCGACCAGGCTGCCGTGAAAACAGTCGATGGCTTTGAGTTCTTCGGCGGCATTTCCCATGGTGTCGAAAAGCGCAGCCATGTGCGCAGCCGCATCATTGCCAACGCCCTGGCAGACCAGATCCGCCAGAGCGACAGCGTCATCATCATGGGCCACCGCCAGAGCGATTTGGATGCCATCGGCTCCGCCATCGGTTTGCTGCGCATGTGCAAAATGTGCGATGTGCCTTCGGTCATCGCGGTGCGCAACAAGGCAACGCTGGCGGGCCAGCTGCTGGATGTGTTCAACAAGGCGGGGGAGGAACACAACTTTATTGAACCGGAAGAAACCTATAAGCTCATTACCCCCAAAACCCTGCTGATTGTAACCGATACATACCAAAAGCGCCTGCTGGAAGACCAAAAGATTTACGAAAAATGCAGCCGCGTGGTTGTTATCGACCATCACCGCATGGCGGTAGGGCATATTGATAACCCGATCCTTTTGTATCATGAACCCTTTGCTTCCAGCGCCAGCGAGCTGGTGTGTGAACTGCTGCAATTCATGCCCGCCCAAAACAACATCACTCAGTTGGAAGCCCAGGCGCTGCTGTCTGGCATCATGCTGGATACCCGCAGTTTTGCGCTGCATGTCGGCGTGCGTACCTTTGAGGCTGCCGCCTGGCTGCGCAGCCGCGGGGCCGAAACCGCCGCGACCAAGCGCCTGTTCAATATTTCCAAAGAAGAATACGAAGCCCGCGCCGCTATTGTGGAGGGCGCTTACCTCTACAAAGGCTGCGCTATCGCCACTTCGGATGAGCTTGACCCCGCCATGAGTGTGGTTCTGCCCATGGCAGCCAATGACCTGCTGACCATCAACGGCGTGGATGCCAGCTTTGTGGCAATCGCCAAAAACGGCGGTGTCAACATCTCCGCCCGCAGCATGGGTGCGCTGAACGTACAGGTCATTCTGGAGCCCTTGGGCGGCGGCGGCCACCTGACGATGGCCGGTGCCCAGCTGCGTGATTGTACCGTAAAGGAAGCCGAAGCCCGCATCCGCGCGCAGATCGACGAATACCGCGCCAACCAGGAATGCCAGGAAGAACTGGTGGGTGCAGTTTAACAAATTAAATTATCAGCGAATCCCTGCCAATGGCAGAAAATTATATCAATTACTACATAGAGAGGGGAACCACCACGATGAAAGTTATTCTCAAACAGGATGTCAAGAGCATTGGTAAAAAGGATGAAATCCATGAAGTGTCGGACGGTTACGCCCGCAACTTCCTGTTCCCGCGCGGTCTGGCTGCAGTGGCCGATGCTGACGCTGTGAACACCGCCCGCACCAAGAGCGAAGCCAAAGCCCACCATGAAGCCGAAGCTAAGGCTGCTGCTGAAGAACTGGCTGCCAAGATCAAGGGCCAGATCGTTTCTGTCAAGGTCAAGGGGGGCGCTTCCGGCAAGCTGCACGGCAAAGTGACCGCAAAGGAAGTTGCCGAACAGTTGTACAAGCTGACCGGCACCGAAATCGACAAGAAAAAAATCGAAATGCCCGCCAGCATCAAGGAGTTTGGCAGTTATGATGCCAAAGTCCGCCTGCATGTGGGTGTTGTGGCCGCGTTCAAGGTCAAGGTCGAGGAGGCTCCGCTGTAATTGGCAGGGGGATCTTGTAATTACATTCCAACAAAAACGGCAGGGAGGTGCCTGAATGGCAAACAATGAATTAAGCTTGTCCAGCCTGGGCATTCAGCTGCCGTATAACATGCAGGCGGAACAAAGCGTGCTTGGCGCAGCGCTGATGGATGAAACCATCCTGAACCGCCTGATCACCGAGATGGACCCCGATATGTTCTATTCGGAGCAGAACCGGGCCGTCTATGAGGAAATGCGCCGCCTGTTCAGCGAAAGCGAAGCGGTGGACGTTATCACTCTGGTGGACTCTCTGGCTCAGAACGGTGTGTTCAAGGGCGCAGATGATGCCAAAGTGTACATTACCCGCATTGCGGAAACCGTCCCGGCGATTTCCAACGTCGATTCTTACATCAAGATCGTCAAGGAAAAATATCAAACCCGCCGTCTGATCGAAGCAGCCCGCGATATCCTGCAGCAGTCCAGCGAGGAATCAGATTCTGACCTGCTGCTGGAAAGCGCCGAGCAAAAGCTGTACGATATCCGCAACGGCCAGGACCGCTCCGGCGTTAAAACCATTCAGGAGTCTATCCTGGAAGTTATTGATACCATGCAAAAGCTGTCCGGTGCGGACCGCGATAAATTTGCCGGTATCCCCACAGGCTTCAACTATCTGGATAATATCCTGACCGGCCTTGGCCGTTCGGACCTGATTATTCTGGCGGCCCGCCCCGGTATGGGCAAAACCAGTTTTGCGCTGAACATTGCTACCAATGTGGCCCGCCTGCAAAAGATACCGACCGTCATTTTCAGCTTGGAAATGACCTGCGAACAGCTGACCGACCGCATCCTTTCCAGCACCGCAGGCATTGACAGCCAGGCATTCCGCACCGGCCGCCTGAACAACTCCGACTGGAACGACTTTGCCAATGCAACGTCACTGTTGTATAACGTTCCCATTTACATGGATGATTCCTCCGGCATTTCGGTGCCGGAAATCAAGGCAAAAATCCGCCAGATCAACCAGGACCCCAAACGGGATAAGATCGGTCTGGTCATCATCGACTATTTGCAGTTGATGCAGTCCGCCAAGCGCACCGAAAGCCGCGTGCAGGAAATCAGCGATATTACCCGGAACCTGAAAATTATGGCCAAGGAACTGAACGTTCCTGTCATTGCGCTGTCCCAGCTTTCCCGTGCTGCCGAAAAAACAGCGGGTCGCTCGGACCACCGCCCCCAGCTTTCAGACCTGCGTGATTCCGGCTCTATCGAACAGGATGCGGACGTGGTGCTCTTCCTGTACCGCGCTGCCTATTACAATTCCCAGAACGGCGAAACCGAACAGGCGAACGAAAACGAAGCCGAATGTATCGTGGCCAAAAACCGCCATGGCGAAACCAGTGTGGTCCGCCTTGGCTGGGATGGCGCCCATACCCGGTTCAGCAATCTGGACGAGATCCATGAACAGTACTGACGCAGACAATTCATTGCAAAACCCAGTAAACACGATGGAACAAACCTTGCTGGCCTATTGCCGCCGGCAGGGTTTGTTTCGGTTGGGGGACCGTGTCATCGTTGCCTGCTCCGGCGGGGCGGATTCGATGGCGCTGCTCTGTTTTCTGCTGCGCTGCAAAGCGGAACTTGGCATCACCGTCATGGCGGCCCATGTGGACCACGGAATCCGGGGCGAAGCTGCCCATGAGGATGCCCGCTTTGTGGCGGAGTTCTGCCGCACGCATCATGTGCCGTTCTTTTTGTACGATGCCGCTGCCAGCGGGGTGCAGATTCCCCAAAACCCCAGCGAGAACTGGGCGCGCAGCCTGCGCTATACCTGGTTTGATGCGCTGGCCGCACAGCAGCATGCCTGCATTGCCACAGCGCATACGTTATCTGACCAGGCGGAAACGGTGTTGTTCCGCATGGCGCGCGGTACCGGCCTGCACGGCATGGCGGGTATTCCGGCGGTACGGGGCGTGTACCGCCGTCCATTTTTGTGCCTGACAAGGAGCGATACCACGGCATACTGCGCCGCCCTTGGGCAACACTATGTTCAGGACGAAAGCAATTTCAGCGATGCCTATGCCCGCAACCGTATCCGCCATTATGCTGTCCCGGCGCTGCAAACCATCAATCCGGCGGCAGAGCGGGCCGTGGGGCGGCTGTGCAACCAGCTGCAGGAGCTGAACATCTGGCTGGAAAACCTGGCCGAAAAACTGCTGGCGCAGGCTGCCTGCGGGGGCGGGTACAGCATCCCGATTCTTGCCGCGGCGGATGCCCCGGTGCTGGCTGCTGCCCTGCGCATGCTGGCAGCCCGCGCGCGTGACCCTGAAGAAAAATATGTGCAGGCTCTTGCGGCCATTGTTCGGCAGGGCAGTGGTGCGGTACAGCTGACGCCGGATGCCTGCTGGACCGCGGCAAACGGCATTTTGTACTGCCGCTCAGTGCTAAAAATGCAGCCGGAAGCCATTCCCGCGCCGCACCAGCTGCTAAAAACCGGCGTTTACTGCCTGCCAGGGGGCTATGAGCTGGAGATTCAACAACTAAATTATGAAGTTTTTTTGAAAAATCCATCATTTTTGAAAAAAGACTACACCTATTGTGCAGATTATGCTAAAATAAATAAGAATATTTTTGTGAGGACCCGCCAACCCGGCGATACGTTCCGCCCGGCGGGACGTCACGTTGGCAAAACGCTCAAAAAATATCTGAATGAGGCAAAAGTTCCTGTGGCTGAACGGACGCTGATGCCGCTGCTGGCCTGCGGCAGCCAGGTGCTTTGGCTGTGGGGGGCAGGCTTTGCGGACGGTTTGTCCCCGGATGATGGGACAAAGCAGATCCTGTTGATTCGGCAAAGCCGCCAGCCTGCGGCCCCGGAGCAGGAACAAGATCATAATATTGGAGGAACAGATCATGCATGATATGAACAATGATATCGCCAAGGTTTTGATTTCGGAAGAGCAGCTGCAAGCCAAGGTGGCTGAATTGGGGGCACAGATCAGCCGCGATTACGTGGGCAAAGATTTGTTGCTGGTGTCTATCCTGAAAGGCTCCGTGGTGTTCATGGCCGATTTGATGCGCGCCATCACGGAACCCTGCAGCATTGACTTTATGGTGGTTTCCAGCTATGGCGGTGCCAACACCACTTCTACGGGCCTTGTCAAGATCGTCAAGGACCTGGATCAGGATCTTTCCGGCAAGGATGTTCTGATCGTGGAGGATATTCTGGATACTGGCGTCACGTTGTCTCACTTGGTGCCCATGCTGAAATTGCGCCGCCCCAACAGCGTGCGCCTGTGCACCATCCTCAGCAAGCCCAGCCGCCGCAAGGTGGATATTGAGCCGGACTACTGCGGTTTTGAAGTGCCCGATGAATTTGTTGTGGGCTATGGCCTTGACTATGACGAAAAGTACCGCAACCTGCCGTATGTCGGCGTGTTAAAACCGGAAGTATATTCCAAATAAAATTCTGTCTTGGCAGAATAACCAATCGCCCGCCGTTTTGGCGGATTTTGACAGGGAGTTGATTTTTTGCAGCACAAACCGCGTTTCAGCGGCATTATCATTGCCGCTGTCCTGATGGTGGCAGCACTCGTGATGATCTCCAGCTATTCCAGCCTGTTTGCCTCCAGCAAGAGCACCATGATGTTGTCCGAAGCCATGGGGTACTTTGAATCCAATCAGGTCACCTACTTTAACCTGGACCTGAACACCGGCGTTATCGAGATGAGCGTGAAAGAAGGTGAACATCCGCTGCCGGAATCCGGCACGTCCAGCGAAACATCCAACGGCCTGCTTGCAGAAATTTACGGCGATGGCACTGATGCTTACGCCCCCAAGAACGGCGGGGCAGCGGTCATTACCTACAAGCTGCCATATCCTTCTTATTTCCTGCAATTCTACCTCAAGGATTATATCGACCAGTATAATGCAGCCAACCCGGATGCGCCCATGCAGTACGATATGGTCGCCGTTAAGACCAACGTGCCCTGGTTTGAGATCATCCTGTATGCCTTTATGATCGGCAGCGTGGTGCTGCTCTTCATGTCCATGTACCGCGGCGGTGCCGGTGGCGGCGGCCTGATGAATGTTGGCCGTGCCAAGGTCAAGGACCAGCAGGAAGGCCAGCGCAAGGCAACCTTTGCCGATGTTGCCGGTGCGGATGAAGAAAAGGCTGAACTCCAGGAAGTGGTTCAGTTCCTGAAAGCACCGGAAAAGTTCAACTCCCTGGGGGCGCGCATTCCCCACGGCGTTCTGCTTGTCGGCCCTCCGGGCACCGGCAAAACGCTGTTGGCCCGTGCCTGTGCAGGCGAGGCCGGCGTTCCGTTCTATGCCATCTCCGGTTCCGACTTTGTGGAAATGTATGTCGGCGTCGGCGCATCCCGTGTGCGCGATTTGTTTGAAAAAGCCAAAAAGACAATGCCCTCCATCATCTTTATTGATGAGATCGATGCCGTGGGCCGTCAGCGTGGTGCCGGCCTTGGCGGCGGGCATGACGAGCGCGAGCAGACCCTGAACCAGCTGCTGGTTGAGATGGACGGCTTTGACGCCAACGACGGCGTTATCGTGATGGCTGCCACCAACCGCGCCGATATTCTGGATAAGGCTCTGCTGCGTCCCGGCCGTTTTGACCGTCAGGTTTATGTTGGTCTGCCGGATGTGAAGGGCCGCGAGGAGATTCTGCGCGTTCACACCAAGAACAAGCCCCTTGGCCCCGATGTCAGCCTGAAAACCATCGCCAAGTCCACCGCGGGCTTCTCCGGTGCCGACCTGGAAAACCTTGTCAACGAAGCCGCCCTGCTGGCTGCGCGCAAGGGCAAAAAGGCCATCACCGAACCCGAAATCGAGGAAGCTTCCATCAAGGTTGTGGCTGGCCCCGAAAAGAAGAGCCGCGTTGTGACCGATGCCGAAAAGCGCCTGACCTCTTACCACGAGGCCGGCCATGCCATTACCGGCTATTTCTGCAAAACGCATGATCCCGTGCACCAGATCAGCATTATCCCGCGTGGTTCGGCAGGCGGCTTTACCATGTATCTGCCGGAAAAAGACCCCAGCTATGTGACCAAGACCGCCATGAACGAGAACATTGTCTGCCTGTTGGGCGGCCGTGTGGCGGAGCAGCTGGTGCTGGATGATATCTCCACCGGTGCTTCCAACGACCTGCAGCGTGCCACGGATACCGCCCGCGCCATGGTGACCCGCTATGGCTTCTCGGAGCGCATGGGCCCGGTGGTTTATGGCACCGACCCTGGCGAAACCTTCCTTGGCCGAGACTTTGGCCAGGGCAAGGGCTATTCCGAAAATACGGCGTCCGAAATTGATAATGAGATCCGTGATATCATGGATGAATCTTACGAGACGGCCCGCCGCATTTTGACCGAGCACATGACTGAGCTGCACCGTGTGGCCGGTGTGCTGATGGAACGCGAAAAGATCAGCGGCGAAGAGTTTGACGCCCTGATGAAAGGCGAAAACCTGGCACCCTTTGGGCTGGATACCCCCGCGCCTGCCGCAGCCCCTGCATCGGCAGAGCAGCCCGCCGCGCCGGAACAGCCCTCCGAACCGTCTGATGAAAATTGAGGCAAGGTGAAACACAATGGATCAAAATTTTTCCCTGATGGCGCAATCCCGTGCCAATTATTACACTGCCGGCAGCCCGGTTCAGTTTGTCCGTGTTGAGCTGCTGAAAGGGGATGTCACGGGTGAAGTTGCGGTCTGCCTGACCTTTAAGAATGTTGGCACAGAACCGCTGACCGGCTTTATCATCCACTTCAAGTGCAAAGATGCTTCTGGTCAGATCCTGTGCGAGGATGATTTCTATTATGAGCAGCTCAATGTGCAGCCCGGCGAACTGTTTGGTGCCGATGACGCTGTGTTTGTCAGCGATACGCCGGTTTCCAGCGTGGAAATTGAGCAGGACCGTGCTTTCCTGAACGGTCGCGGCGTGGATCTGCGTAATTATAAGCGTGTCCGCCTGCAGGCTCCCCGTGTGCTGCCTGGCTCTATTGCCCGCACACTTCAGACCCGCACCAACAATAAGATGCTGACCTGCGTCCCGCAGGATACCGAAAACGGCTGGTTCTGCGCCTGCGGCGCGTTCCACCCCAACGAGGAAGCTGTTTCCGTCTGCAGCGAGTGCGGCGGCGACCGCGCTTACATCAAGGCAACCCTGACCCGCATCCTGGAGGAAGCCCGGCAGGCCGCCGAACAGCAGCAGCGCGAAATCAACGCCGTGGCCAATGGCGTTGACCCCGCAGCAGCCCAGGCAGCCCAGGCCGCTGCCACCGCCGCCGCGGCTCAGGCAGCCATCAGCCAGGAGCCCACCGCACAGTTCACCCCGCCCGCCCCGGCCCAGGAACCGGAAGAAGAGGACGAGGACGACGAAGCAACCAACGCCGAAATGGACCGCGTGCGCCGCTATGTCCCCAAAGGCCATCTGTTTGCCGATGAAGAGGATGAAGAGGACGAGCATACCCGCATGTTCGATGATGAGGAAGAGGAAAGCGACGATGACGAAGAACCCCGCCGTGGCCGTTATGCGGACGATGACGAGGAGAGCGAGGACGATGTAATGGCCGAGCGTATCATCCATTGGGCACCGCCCATCACCGCAGTGGTCTGTGCGCTCATCATTGCTGTGTCGCTGATCTACCACTTTGTCATCGCCTGATCGCCTGCTGTTTATCGGCAAAGGCGGGCTGACCCGCTGATATTTATCCGGGCAGGATAAAGCAAAATAAACCAAAACCAGCCGCCGGGCAGGGGAAAATCCCTGAAGCCGGCGGCTGGTTTTCTATTTGTTCTATTCCGTGTCTGTGCTTATTGCTGCCATCAGGAATATAGGGCAACACCGCACAATTCCCGCCTTGCGGC
>CDZP01020953.1_pt1 | contig 13028 bp, 10 predicted proteins | sample 554941 | NCBI WGS metagenome assembly CDZP01 (sample SAMEA3182064, study PRJEB8094) | gut metagenome | biome: human; feature: gut; material: Stool; isolation source: human stools | place: Canada | collected 2013-01-28
CACACCAACCCTTCCAAAACCGCACTATCCCTCGCTCTGCACCACATTCTTGCCTCCCTTGTCAAAGGTGAGGTGCTGTCGCCCGAAAAAATTCGGGCGACTACCGGAGGGATTGCCTCCCGTTGCACCGAATACTGCCATTCCCTCAATCATCTCAAAAGTACAACCATCCCTTGCTCCGCACCACATTCTTTCATCCCTTGTCAAAGGCGAGCTGTTTTCCGACAAATAGCACTATCGGTAGCTTGTAATTATATATAAATGCTTAAATATATATCAAAATGCTTATCTACAAACAATTAGTATACCTCGAATGTTACATAACAACTTTACGCATTCAATTGCATTCTAACTATCACGTTACACTACCACACCATATTTTAACATTTTCTCATTTAGCTATCTGTTTAATAATCATTATTATACATCGTATTTTAAACACATTTGCTTTAATAAATCTCTCTAATATATTTTACAACACCCAAAATTACCCTTATCAAAAATGTTGCTATTTTTGCACTTTTGTTGTATAATGATAAAAAGACCGATTTAAAGATTAAGGAGGAATATTATGGCAAAAAATGCTCCGAAAACCACTGCAAACACCGAAAATAACGTTTACAATCAGCATAAAACTACAACCTGTCGCATCACTGATGAAGATGAAAAAAATGAAAATACCGAACCCGAAAAACTGCTCTATGTACAGCAGGCTCAGGAATTTTACCACGAGCCTATCGAAAATGAAAACTCGGTATTCGCTCTTATTGCATCAGGTGATATTAACCAGTTATTAGAAGCTAAGTTAAAATATGACGCTGATATTGAAAGTGGAAAAGGTCAGCTTTCGGACGATCCACTCCGCAATCAGATTTATCACCTTGTAGTCTGCGCCGCCGTAGTCGCCCGTACCTGTATAGCCGCAGGTATGTCTGAGGAAACCGCATATACTCTCAGCGACATATACATAAGGCGAGCGGATATATGCACATCGATTGAACAGGTTATAGATCTTAATAACGAAATGGTAATGGATTATGCCGTCCGTATGCAACGGCTAAGACGTGCGAAACGGCTCTCAGTGCCGGTTCGCACCGCTATAAAGATGATTTCCGAGAACACAGGAAAGCGCCTTACCGTACAGCAGATAGCCGATGAAGCAGGCTATGACCGCTCCCATCTGCACCGCCTTTTCAAAGCTGAGATCGGTATGGGCATCCACGAGTACATCAATGCCTCCCGTATAAATGCCGCAAAAGGTATGCTTAAGGATGGCACTCACACCATAGCTGACATCGCATCATTACTGGGTTTCTCGTCACAGAGCCATTTCTGCCGTGCGTTCAGCGAGGCGGTCGGCGTTACCCCGAAGGAATACAAGAACGGTAAGCTTCCTTGACATGATTTACAAATATTCCGGCTTTATGCAGACAAAATTTCAACACATTTTCCTTTTTCTATTGAATTTTACTTGTGGATTTGTTATAATTAGCTTATGCGGATTAAATTCCGCCATAATCAAGATTAAATTTAGCTAAAATGAAAGGATTTTTTCAATGAAAAGAACGCTTGCGGCAATTTTAGCCGTGTCAATGATACTGTCAGTGACAGCCTGCAATGACAGCACCGCATCAGGAAACGGGGATAATTCCGGCAATACTACCTCGTCTGCAACCGACGACGGAAATACAGAGCAGAAGCTCCGCTCAAATCCCATTGCTGTCGACGCTGACGGCAACATAGATATGGATGTTGCGTTAAAGTACGAAACCGATGTTGACGCACTTATCAAGAAGCTCGAAGCAAAGACACCGGACGGCTCTAAGCCTGTATCCGAGAACACAAACGAGGAAACACTGGAGCTTTTCAACTACCTTAAGAGCGTCTACGGAAAGCAGATTATCGCAGGTCAGCAGTATTCCGACGCAAGCCAGTTCGAGAATATAATGTACTACAATACAACAGGCGATATGCCTGCTATCATGGGCTTTGACTTCCTTTACGCTCAGGGTACGGACACGCCCGATTACACACAGATTGAAGAAGCGATAAAGTGGCACAACGAGCAGAACGGCATAGTTGCTTTCTGCTGGCACTGGAAGGTTCCCGTTGATATGAGCGACAAAAGCGTCAAAGGCACAGCATTCTACAGCGATGAGATACGGGACTTCAGCCTTGAAAAAGCCGTAACTCCCGGCACCGATGAATATAAGGTAATAATCAAGGATATTGATACTATTGCACTTTATTTACAGCGCCTTGAAACAGCCGGCGTTCCTGTTATATGGCGACCTCTGCACGAGGCAAGCGGCGCTTGGTTCTGGTGGGGTGTTAAGGACAGGGATACCTATGATAAACAGCTTTATCAGAAGCTATGGTACATATTATATGACCGCCTTGAGAATTACCACAAGCTGACAAATCTTATCTGGGTATGGAACGGTCAGTCGAAAAAAGCAACGGTCAACGCTAACACATATGATATAGGCGGTATGGACGTATACCCGTCCTCAGAAGATCACTCGGCGCAGATTGCTTCATACAACACGCTTTCCAAGTACACCGATGACATAGGAAAAATGTCCGCTCTGTCTGAGGTAGGATACATACCTGACCCCGAAGAAGTGTTCAAGGCTGACAGCAAAGTAAAATGGCTTTATTACGCTCCGTGGTGCAAGGAATTCGTATGCGCCTCAAACGGCTCGGGAGCTGTTATAACACAGCTTGGCGGCACTCCGTCGGTAAATACGGAACGTATGTCTGAGGAATTCCTCAAGAGCGTATATTCAAGCGAAAAGGTTATCACACTGAGCGAATTACCCGATTTTAAGGGTACGACAAAGAAAATACCCGAATTTATCAAAAGCTGGAAGTTCAACAATCCGAAACTGACGATCGAAAATGATAAGCTGACAGCTTACGAGCAGTAAAAGACGAGGTACTTAAATGACAACTGAGCTGACAACAAAAAACGCCAAAGCCGTAATAGCCTCGGAGGGCGCAGAGCTTAAGTCGCTTGTAATAGGCGGCAGAGAGATAATGTGGTGCGGCGACCCTGCTTTCTGGGGAAAGACTTCACCCGTGCTTTTTCCTGCGATAGGAAATGTAAAAAACAACAAGACCATAATTGACGGGAAGGAAATCTCTCTTACAAAGCATGGATTCGCCCGTGACAATACATTTACAACAGTAAGAAAAAACAGCAACTCGCTCATTCTGCAGTACAAGTACGCACCCGTAAAAAACGGCTATCCTTATAGCGTTGAGCTTAGCTTACAGTACAATCTGTTTGACGACAGGATAGAAATCTGCTACAGCGTTTTCAACCCCGGGTTTCACAGCATACCGTTCTGCATCGGAGCGCATCCTGCCATAGCCTGCGATGATCTTGACAACTGCACGCTGGTATTTGAAAAGCGTGAGAAAGCGTCAACTCCGGTTATGGATCTTGATACAAGGCTGTTCAGAAGCAAGGAACGCATACAGCGTCTTGACGGCTCGTCAAAGCTGCCGCTGAGCTACGATATGTTTGATAACGATGTGGTATATTTTGATAACATAAAGTCAAGAGCCGTAAAGCTCGTTCAGGGCAAAAAGACGCTTGCCTGCATAGCATTTGAGGGCTTCGAAACGCTCGGGCTGTGGACACCTGCGGGAAAACGTGCAGGATTCATCTGCATTGAGCCGTGGTGCGGCAGTGACGATTATGATGATGACAGCGGAATTTTCAAGGAAAAGAAGGGTATACAGATACTCGAAGGCAAAAAATTCGCAAGATACAAGATGGTTATCAGCGCACAGTAAGCTGTTGCCGTAATCTCTGCGGTTAAAGTCATAATGCCACAGAACTAAGCACAGGAATATGTTGCCGTAAGCAATTATATCGGACATTTTAAGCAGTACAGAGCATATCGGAACGGATAACCGATATGCTCTGTTTTTTCTGCCTGCGAAATCCGGCTTTACGGTGCTTTTACGCACAAAAAGCCCACGCACCGAAATGCGTGGGCTTTTGCTACATATTAATGTAATTTACCGTGAACAGAAATTACTTTCTCTTCTTAGCAACTACTACAGCGCCGGCTGCGAGAAGTGCAACGCCTGCAACTGCTGCAACGCCTTCAACACCTGTGTTTGTGTTGGGCTTTGTAGAATCGCCTGTTGTGGGAGCTGTTGTATCAGCGGGAGCAGGTGTAGGAGCGGGCTTAATGTTTCCACCCGTGATAGCGTCGATACCTGTGATTGTGAATGTAACATTCAGGCTATCATTGAAGAAGATGTCCGAAGTATTTAAAGGAGCATCCTTCGATGTGTCACCGAACTGGTTGTAAAGCTCGATACGGAGCTTGCCGTTATTTTCGATATCACCGAAGAGGATCTTGCTTGAATCAACAGCAACTTCTGTTGTTTCGCCGTCCGTAACCACTGAGATCTTAACGTCGGTTACGTTAACGCCCTTAGACTTAGCAAATGCCATCTTTTCAGCAGGTGTCATATTCGCATCAAAGCCTTCGCTGTTTCCGCCGATGCCTAAAGTTGTAGCGAGGTCAGGGATATCAACGTTGAATACTGCAGCGCCTTCGCACGCTGCAGGAAGCAGTGTTTCTTCGCCTGTTTCTTCATCAACACCGGTACCCTTGATGTTAGAGAGAGATACTGTGTATGTACCGTCCTTAGTAACTTCTGCAGTGCCTGATGTCCACTCTGTGACTGCGCCTGAATTAGGGTCCTCAAAATGACCGCTGGCATCGGCAATAAGTGCGGGATACCAGTTGCCTGATGCGTACATAACGAATGCATCATACTGTGCTGATGCTGCAACAGCCATTGTACCTGCTACTGATGTAGCAACAATACCTGCCATAATTTTTCTTAACTTCATTTTAATGTCCTCCGTTAATTTCGTTTTGCGATTTCGCAAATATCTTTATTTGCTATCTCAATTATAAATGAAAACGATTTTATAATCAATAGGCAATGTTAACAAAGCAAATTCAATTTTTTGTTAGTTTTGCACAAACTGCACACAACATTTTCCACATATTTACCTATTGTAACATTGTTACACGGCTATTTAGCCGTAAATAAAGTAAATTTAAATAAAAATCGGTTGTATGCCGTAAGGGATAATCTATTTTAAAAAGTATAAAACCGTAATTAAGAACTGAAGCAAAAGCGAAAAGCAAAAAAATTTAAAAAAGGTTTCAAAAAGGTATTGCAATTATGGCGGGAATAATGTAAAATATAATAGATAGAATATGGGGCTGAGAGATAAAAAACAAAAACGGCTTTCAGCGGCGGTATTTTTCCGCATAAACCCGATAAAATATACGGAGGTATTTTAAAATATGATCACAGCAGGCGATTTCAGAAACGGTATGACCTTTGAAGAGGACGGCAACGTAATGCAGATCATTGAGTTCCAGCACGTAAAGCCCGGTAAAGGTGCCGCTTTCGTCAGAACCAAGATCAGAAACGTAATTACCGGCTCGGTAGTTGAAAAGTCCTACAACCCCACAGCTAAGTTCCCCACAGCTTATGTTGAAAGAAAAGACATGGAGTACACCTATAATGACGGCGATCTCTATCACTTCATGGATTCAGAGACATACGAGGACGTGCCGATAAACAAGGCAGAGCTTTCGGACAACTTCAAGTTCGTAAAGGAAAATATGGTATGTAAAGTTCTTTCATATAAGGGCAAGGTTTTCGGTGTAGAGCCTCCCAACTTTGTAGAGCTTGAAATCACAGATACAGACCCCGGCTTCAGAGGCGATACAGCTACAAACGTAACTAAGCCCGCTACTCTTGAAACAGGCGCTGAAATCCGTGTTCCTCTGTTCGTTGAGATCGGAGATATAATCCGTATCGATACAAGAACAGGCGAATATATGGAGCGTGTAACAAACAAGTAATCATATAACGGTTGCTTGAAGTAATTGCAGACAGTAAAAGGAGGATTTTTACTATGACAGTTGCAGAAAAGGTATCATACATCAAGGGACTTGCAGAAGGTCTGGGTGTTGATGATTCAACTAAGGAAGGCAAAGTGCTTGCAGCTATCGTTGACGTTCTTGACGATATTGCACTGACACTGGGCGATATTGACGAAGAACTGAACGATGTTGCAGACGTTATGACCGATATGGAAGAAAGCGTTGACTGCCTTGAAGATGTCGTTTACGGTGATGAAGAAGACGATTACGATGATTGTGATTGTGACGAATGCTGCGATGAGGACGATTACGACGATGATATGTACGAAGTAACCTGCCCTAACTGCGGAAACACTATCACAGTTGATTTCGACGTTATTCAGTCGGGTGAGATTCCCTGCCCTAACTGCGGAGAAAATCTTGAATTTGATCTCAGCTGCTTAGAGGACGAGGAATGCGACTGCGGTTGCCACCACGATTAATTTAAAGCGATCTGAACCGCCGGACCGTTCCGGCGGTTTTGTTTTGTTCAAAAACGGACTGATTTACTCTTTTAAGGCAATACCGCATAATTATTGTCGTGCGATTGCTTAGTAGATTTTTCGTCAGATTGTATAAATTGAGTGCGGGCAGGCTGACGCCTGTCAAGCGAAATTTGTGCAAGATGGCGGAAAATATGCAAGCTTAGCGTGCGGCAAAGGCGACAGCCGTTAATTGTGCGGTTTTGCCTTGATATCCGCCTTGATTTTTGAATGCGATAGTGGTATACTATCAAATAACAAATAAAGCCGGATAAAGCGCAGAATAAACGGCTTTCGCCGATTGAAAGGAAACGATTTTATGAGCGAATGTACTCACGATTGCAGTTCATGTTCACAGCACTGCGGTGAAAGAACGGCACCTCAGAGCTTTCTTGAAAAGCCCCACGAGCTGTCACATATAAAGAAGGTTATAGGAATTGTCAGCGGTAAGGGCGGCGTAGGTAAGTCTATGGTCACATCTCTCCTTGCCGTAGCTATGCAGAGAAAAGGCTTCAAGACGGCAGTTCTTGACGCAGATATAACAGGTCCGTCTATCCCGAAGGCGTTCGGTCTTCACGGAAAAGCTACCGGCGACAACAACGGCATCTACCCCGTTATGACAAAGACCGGCATTGAGGTCATGTCTGTTAACCTGCTTCTGCCCGATGAAACCGACCCTGTTGTATGGAGAGGTCCTGTTATCGCAAATACCGTAAAGCAGTTCTGGACAGACGTAATCTGGAACGATGTTGATTATATGTTTGTTGATATGCCTCCCGGAACGGGCGATGTACCGCTTACCGTGTTCCAGTCACTTCCCGTTGACGGAATTATTGTTGTAACCTCTCCTCAGGAGCTGGTTTCGATGATTGTCGGCAAGGCTGTTAAAATGGCTGAAATGATGGACGTTTCCGTACTCGGTATAGTTGAAAATATGTCATATTTCGAATGTCCCGACTGCAAGTCACGTCACAGCATATTCGGTGAAAGTCATATAGACGAAGTTGCCGCAAAATACGGCATAAAGAATATAGCAAGAATGCCTATCAACCCGAAATTAGCCGCCGCCTGCGATAAGGGTCTTATCGAGCTTTATGACGGAAATTGGCTTGACGAAACAACCGATATGCTCGAAAAGCTGTAATTGATACCTCTGACCGCAGATATATTCTGCGGTTTTGAACATCCGTATTGTCAACCTTAAAATCCGCAGGGTGACATCGAAAGGTAAAAAATTATTATGAAATTGAAAGAACAAGTCCTGCTTATACTTATGAGCAGTAAAGGGAAATTCGTTTCCGGCGAAGAAATATCAAAGCAGCTTTACGTCAGCCGTAACGCTGTCTGGAAAGCCATCAACTCTTTAAGGGCAGACGGGTTTATAATTGATGCGGCGCAAAACAAGGGCTATCTGCTTTCGGGCGGCGAAACGGACGATTTCACACGCTACGGTATTTTGCGCATAAGGCAACTGCTGAAAAAATCTGCCGCCGACGCCGATATTACGATAAAGGATACTGTCACATCCACAAATACCCTGCTCCGCATATCCGCCGAAAACGGCGCACCAAGCAAAACCGTTCTTATCGCAAACGAGCAGACCGAAGGCAGAGGCAGACACGGAAAGAGCTTCTACTCGCCTGCCGACACAGGCATTTATATGTCTGTGCTTCTCCGCCCCGATTTCAAAGCCGACAAAGCGTTCTTCATTACCGCAGGTGCGGCTGTATCGGTTGTAAGAGCCATCGAAAAGGTATGCGGAATAAAAGCCGGTATCAAGTGGATAAACGATATAATGCTGAACGGCAAAAAAATCTGCGGTATCCTCACTGAAGCGGTCACCGACTTTGAAAGCGGAAGCCTGCAATATGCCGTAATGGGACTCGGTATCAATATCAGCCGTCCGAAAGGCGGTTTCCCGTCCGAAATTTCCGATATTGCCTCAAGCCTTTATTCCGAAGAAGCGGCAGGAAACGAGCTGAAATGCGCTCTTGCCGCCGAAATACTGAACAACTTCTTCGATATATGCGAACATATGTCCATAGATAAGCTGACGGAAGAGTACAAAAGCTACTCGGTCGTGCTTGGAAAGCGGATAAAGGTCATATCGTCAAATGCGGAATATTATGCTGTCGCCGTTGACATTGATAAAAATGCAAGATTGATAGTAAGAGATGAAAACGGGAATATGCACACGTTGTCATCTGCAGAAGTTTCCGTCAGAGAGGGTCAGATATAATTATGAACAAACTGCTTAATCATCTGCGTATCCGCAGTGAAAGGCTCTACATAACGCTTAAAACATTTTTCAAGTGGCTTTTGCTGTCGGGGATAACGGGCATTTGCTGTGGCGTTATCGGCTCGCTGTTCCATCTTTGCATGGAGTTTGCGACAGAATTCCGCACAGGGCATTCATTTATGGTATACTTTCTGCCCGTCGCAGGTCTTGTAATAGTTTTCCTCTACAGTATCTGCGGTCTGAAAAACGACCCAGGCACCAATATAATAATCACCTCAATCAGAACCGAGGGAAAAATACCGGTCAGAATGGCTCCTCTTATTTTTATATCCGCCTTTATCACTCATCTGTTCGGAGGTTCGGCAGGACGTGAAGGTGCGGCACTCCAGATAGGCGGAGGGCTGTCGGCGGAAATAGCGAGAATTCTCAAGATGGATGAACGCAACGGCAATCTTCTGGTAATGTGCGGAATGAGCGGACTTTTTTCGGCACTGTTCGGTACTCCTGTCACTGCAACATTCTTCGCTATGGAGGTTATCAGCGTAGGAGTGTTTTACTACTCGGCTATTGTGCCGTGCTTTTTCTCTGCGGCGGTTGCGCTTGGAATATCGCACCTGTTCGGAATAGTGCCGGTGACATATAAAGTAGTGATACCGGATATTTCCGTTACGAACATAGCGTTTGCGATGATACTCGGCGTAGGCACGGCATTGCTCAGCATTGTCTTCTGCTATTCGCTCCATAAGCTGTCAAAGCTGTTATCGGCAAAAATCAAGAACAACTATATCAGAATTTTCGTATGCGGCTGTGTAATCGTAATACTTACCGCTGTATTCGGAACGGATTATAACGGTGCGGGAATGAATATCATTGCTGACGCTATGTCCGGCACTACACGCCCCGAAGCATTCGCTCTGAAGCTGTTATTCACCGTGATAACCATTGCAGGCGGCTACAAGGGCGGAGAGATAGTTCCGTCATTTTTCATAGGCGCTACATTCGGAAATCTGTTCGGAACACTGGTCGGTCTGCCGCCTCAGTTCACTGCCGCACTCGGACTTGTTTCGCTGTTCTGCGGCGTGGTAAACTGCCCTGTAACCTCGCTTTTACTCAGCATTGAGCTTTTCGGCGGAGAGGGCATAATATTCTTTGCCGCCGCCTGCTCGGTAAGCTACATTTTATCGGGCTACTACGGACTTTACACGGGTCAGAAGATAATGTACTCAAAACTGCACAGCAAGTACATAAACAGGCATACAAAATAACAGCGGCAAGCTGAGCAACGATAAATATGTGCAGAATAAACAATTTCACGGTATGATTTTTATTGCAGTTGTGAAAACTGCCGTGGAAAATGCTTCAGTTATTTGACTTTACTCTTATAATGTGGTATGATTTAGTAATAACATACAACATAACAAATCCGGGAGGACAGGCTAATGTCAGCTAAAAAGGATATATCAAAAGAATTTGACAAAATCTCCGACGGTGCAAAGCAGGTGCAGAAAAAGCGTAAATCGCTCACAGGCAGGATATTCAAATGGATGTGTCTTGCGGTAGGCGGCTCGCTCCTTATCGTCGGCGGTGTGAATATAGGCATAAACTACAACTTTTTACAAGAGTCGCTGAAAAATCAGCTGACCGAGGTTGCGGATATGTCTTCGAATACTGTTTCCAATCAGCTTAGCTCCATCACTGCAGAGCTGCAGCAGATTGCGTATGATTCGGGATTTGACGATCTGACGGATACGGGTGCTCTTTCCACTAAGTGCCTCTCGATACTTTCAAAGAACCCTATGCTGACCGATATAAAGATCGTGAATACAGACGGCAAGTGTTTCTATTCCGAAACGCTTGATTACTCGGAAAACGAGAGCTTCAAAAAAGCTGTGGAAACCAAAAAAACAGCACAGGGAGAGCCTTATGCCGCAAAGGATCTGAAGCACGTTCTTATGGACGTTGCGATACCTATGTTCGACAGTGACAATACAACGCTCAGAAGCGTACTTATGGCGTGTGTTGATATGAACACATTCTCAGCCGTGATAGGTCAGACGAAAATAGGCGAAACAGGCTATACCATGGCGATAGACCAGACGGGTACGATAATTGCGTATCCCGATGAAACCAAGCTGACAGAGCGTATAAACTACAAGACGCTTGCTCAGGCGGACAGCTCATATCAGGGCATAGCGGACTGCATAAGCAATGCCATAAAAGGCGAAAAAGGCTTTGCGGAGGTTACGCTTGACGGCGTGGATAAATATGTAACCTATGCTCCTATTGCGAATACGGAAGGATGGAGCTGTCTTGTTGTCGCTACCCCGTCTGAATACACAGACAGCTTAAAGATGTCGCTGTATATAGGAACTGCGGTAGCCGTTATCTGCTTTGTCGTATCGGTACTGGTAATCCTCACGATAGTCAAGAAGGTAATCAAGCCCGTCAAGCTCTGCTCTGACAGGATAGTGACGCTTTCACAGGGAGATCTTCATGCCGAGCCGCTCGACTTCGGCAAAAATATCGACAATGAAATAAGTCAGCTCAGCGAAAGCACGAATCAGATAACAACACAGATAAACGCAATTATCACAGACCTTGACAATATGCTCGCCGCACTCGGAAACGGCGATCTTACATATTCTCCCGCCGATGTTTATATTGGTGATTTTGCAAAGCTGAGAGCTTCATACGAAAGAATAATGCTCTCGCTCAACAAGACGATGAGCGGTATCAGCACAGCAGGCGTTCAGGTATCGAACGGTGCGGAGCAGGTATCATCTGCCGCCGCAAATCTTTCGGAGGGTGCTACAAGGCAGGCGGCTTCTGTGGAAGAACTTTCCGCTTCGCTTGCGGAAGTATCCGAAAAGGTAAACCGCAATGCCGCAAGAGCCGGCGACGCAGCCAAGAATTCCGAACAAGCCGCAAAGCTTGTTGATTCGGGAAATGAGAAGATGAATATTCTGCTTGAGGCTATGCACAAGATAGACGATACTTCAAAGCAGATAGCAAATATCATAAAAGCCATCGACGATATTTCGTTCCAGACGAATATTCTTGCACTCAATGCCGCCGTTGAAGCGGCAAGAGCGGGAGAAGCCGGCAAGGGTTTTGCCGTAGTTGCAGACGAGGTAAGAAATCTTGCAGGCAAGGTTGCACAGGCGGCAAGCGATACCACAACGCTTATCGGAGATTCTATCAAGGCGGTAGAGGACGGTACCGCAATCGCAAACGATACGGCGCAAACGCTCGCTCTTATCGTTGAAACTACCACACAGACGGCTGATCTGATTGAGGATATTTCAACAGCCTGTGAAGAACAGGCAACGGCTATATCTCAGATAACAGCAGGTGTCGATCAGATTTCCTCCGTTGTACAGACAAACTCCGCTACAAGCGAAGAATGCGCCGCATCAGCAGAAGAATTATCTTCACAGGCGACTATCCTTGACGGTATGGTAAACAAATTCAAATTAAGCCAAAAGGCGATTGCGGAAGAACCTGTGAAAGCCGCAGGCAAGGCTGCCGAAAGCGAGAAAACAGCTTCGGCAAAATCGGAAAAATCCGATAGCCCGGAAGCTAAAAAGCCGTCCGAGCCAAAGCGTGACAAGGAAAAACCGGTAAAAAGCAAGCGGGAAATAAAGAAAACCACTGCGGAGGCTAAAGAAATAAAAGCCGAGAAGCCTGCTGTCGCAAGCAAGCCTGCCGATATAATCACAGATAAAAAGGCACCTGAAAGCAAGCCGCTTGCAAGTATGCCGATAAAGAAAAACGAAAGCAAGCCGGTTGCAAGTACGCAGATAAAGAAAACCGAAAGCAAGCCGGTTGCGAATACGCAGATAAAGAAAAGCGAAAGCAAGCCTGTTGCAAATACGCAGATAAAGAAAAACGAAAGCACAGCCGAAAACAAGAAGAAAAACAGTGAATCGGCAATAAAAGCCATATCTGCCGACTTCAAAACGGAGGCTCCTGCACAAAAGAAAACGAATGCTATAGGAATCTCGCATTTTGACACGGCTGTAAATTCGGAAAATGAGTTTACAGAGGACGCAAACGATAAATATTAAGAATTGAGGTGCCGTTTTTGCGGCACCTCGGTTGGTATAAAAAGTCTTGTATTTGATGTACTTCTGTTATAACTTTTAGTATTTGTCTATGATAGCAAGCTACCGATAGTTCTTTTTGTCAGACAGCACTTCTCGGTTTCGCTATTCGAATTAATACACTTGTCGATATGAAAGAGGGAGACAACCAAAGGGATCAGGACAAGGGACTTGACAGCCCCTCTCCCTGTCCCTTAGGTTTTCTCCCTCTTGCTCCCTCTTTCCTTAC
>CDZP01003210.1_pt1 | contig 12797 bp, 10 predicted proteins | sample 554941 | NCBI WGS metagenome assembly CDZP01 (sample SAMEA3182064, study PRJEB8094) | gut metagenome | biome: human; feature: gut; material: Stool; isolation source: human stools | place: Canada | collected 2013-01-28
AGGGTGCGGAGCTGAGGAAACGCGAAGCGTTTTCCAGCGTAGCACGCGAGGAGCGGGGCGACGAAGCGGGGCGCGGGCGGCGCCAGCCGCACGCGGACATCCCTCATCGCCCACCACTTGATTGAAAAGGCTCCCAGCGATGGGGCCTTTCTTTTTTGTGCCCAGCGCATGGGATTCGAACCCGCCAGCACGTCTGCCACAAAGGCCGTGGCCAAAAAATGGCAAAAATGAGTACTGCTACTTTGTTTGCAACATATAATAAGATAGTATTTGCCTAAGTTACGCAACATGTGTCCATTATAAGGACTAACAGTTGGATTAAAATCGTGTATTCATCGCCATTTCGTCTTGCTATCTAGCCTTATTAGTCCAAAATTGCTGCTACCAAATCAGTAACAGTACTCATATTTGATGTTTTTTGACCAGCAGGTCTCCCCGCCTTAGCAAATCTAAGGCAAAACGGGTTCCGGACCGCTGAATCGTGCCACATATGACACGCCCAGCAGTCCGGAACCCGGTCAAAATTGAGTTATTGCGCTGTGTTAGGCCAAAACGTCCGACAAAATCTCGATCAGGCTGTCCACGTCGGCTTCCTCGCAGATAAGCGGCGGCAGGAAACGCAGCGTATGAGCTCCGGTCGCGTTAATCACGGCGCCAGCGGCCAGCGCGCGGGCAACAATATCATGTGCATCACCCGCAGCGTCATCCAAATCACAGCCGAGCATCAAGCCGCGGCCACGTACCTCGGTCACGTGCGGCAGCTTGGCGAGCTTTGCCTCCATATAGGCGCCTACCTTGGCAGCATGCTCGCCATAATCGCCGCGCACGAGCGCGGAGAGCGTCGCGGCGCACGCCGCGACAGCCAAGCAGCTACCGCCAAAGGTCGAGCCGTGGTCGCCGGGCTTAAACACGTCGGCGATCTCCTTCTTTGCCACCACGGCACCCATGGGCACGCCATCGGCAATGCCCTTGGCAAGGCTCATAATGTCGGGCTCCACGCCATAGGTCTGGAATGCAAACGGCTTGCCGGAGCGGAAGATGCCACACTGGACCTCGTCGGCGATAAGAACGGCGCCCACCTCGTGCGCCAAGTCGCGCGCCGCCGTCATAAACTCCTCAGTCATGGGGTGCACACCGCTCTCGCCCTGAATCGGCTCGAGCATGACGGCGCAGACCTCGCTTCCCAGCTGCTTAAAAATCGAACGCAGTTCGTCGACATCGTTGGGCGTGCAGGCCATAAAGCCACCCGGCAGCGGGCGGAAGCTGTCCTGTAGCCAATCCTGCATGGTGGCGGCAATGGTCTCGAGCGTACGGCCGTGGAAGCCGCCGCGCATGCATACGATGGTGTTGCCGCCGTTGCCAGCACGCTTGGCGTACAGACGAGCAAGCTTCATCGAGCCCTCGTTGGCTTCGGCACCAGAATTGGCAAAGAACGTTTCCCACACCTGCTCGTCCGCGGCCGGGGCACCGAGCGCAGCGGCCGTGGTCTCATCGCCGGCGGCAATGGCATCGGCCAGCACGCACGCACCATCTACGTCGTCGTTGGCAAGCTTGGACAGCAGCGCCGCGACCTGTCCACGCTGCTCGATGTAGAAGTAATTGGAGACATGCATGAGCTTTTTGGTCTGCGCCTCGAGCGCCGAGAGCACTGCGGCGTTGCCGTGGCCAAGGCTGCACACACCGATACCGGCAAGAAAATCAAGATACTCACGGCCGTCATCACCGGTGAGCTTCATACCGTGACCTTCGACAAACTCTACCGGAGAACGACCAAAAGTATGCATAACGTAATGGGATTCGAGCGATTGTTGAGTTGCAAGTGACATGGGATGCCTTTCGTTGGGCGCCATACGGCGCAGGGCTATGGGTGCAGGGACGCGACGACCGCGGGTCAGCTAGACCGTCTGGAGCTTCTCGACCTCGTCGAGGTTCTCGGTCAGGCGTGCCGCAAAGGTCGAAAGCGGGTGCGGGTGCGTATCGAACTCGTAAGCCGTCTCGGTGGAGTGGATCACGGTACCGACGCCAGCATCGGTCAGCAGCTCCAGCAGCAGCGAGTGCGGCGTCGTGCCGTTGATGATGTGGGCTCGGAACACACCGGCGGCAAGCGCATCGACAGCGGCGCGTAGCTTGGGAATCATGCCTTTGTCGACCTCGCCCCCATAGAGCATCTCATTAACCTCGTCGAGCGTCAGGTTGGAGATGAGCGAATCCTTGTCGCTAAAGTCCTTATACAGGCCATCGACGTCGGTAAGGAAGATCACCTTATGCGCGTGGAGCGCCGCCGCGACGGCACCGGCGGCGGTATCGGCGTTGATGTTGAAGAAGCCACCGTCCTCCCCCGCCGCGACCGTGGCGATAACGGGAATGTACTCGCTGTCGAGCAAACGCTCGATATAGTCGGTGTTGACGTGCGTGACCTTGCCTACGCGGCCGAGCTCTGGGTCGAGTGGCTCGGCGATAAGGGTGCCGGCGTCGCTGCCGGACACGCCCACGGCCAGGTTGCCGTGGTGGTTGAGCGCCGCGACCAGCTCCTGATTGACCTTGCCACCCAGTACCTCGCGCACGATGTCCATGGTGGCAGGCGTAGTCACGCGCTGGCCGTTCTTAAACTCGACGGGGATGTCGTAGTGGCTGAGCGCCTCGTTGATGGCCTTGCCGCCACCGTGGACGATAACAGGACGCATGCCGATAATCTTGAGCAAGACGATGTCGCTCATCACGTCACGACGCAGTTGCTCGTCGACCATGGCGGCACCGCCGTACTTGATAACGACCGTCTTACCGGTCAGGTTCTTAATCCATGGCAGCGCCTCGAACAGCAGCTGCGCGGTAACTTCGTTGGATTCGTTCGAGCGGCAATCGCGTGCGAACTTCATAGTCTGCCTCGTCTTTCGTGTAGCTATCGCGCCGCACCTCGTTGCCCGCGATTGCAGCGGGACGCGCGGCACATCGGGACTCTAGGAACGGTAATCACCGTTAATGGAGATGTACTCGTGCGTGAGGTCGCAAGTCCACACGGTGGTCGCCGCGTCCCCTGCGCCCAGGTCTGCTGAGATCACGATCTCGGGCGCCTCAAAGCGACGCAGCGCCTCGTCCTCGTCAAAGGGAACGGTCAGGCCGTCGCGGCAGACGGGCATACCCATCATATCGATGGACACATCTTCTTGGTTAAATTGCACGCCGCACTTGCCGAGCGCCATGGCAACGCGGCCCCAGTTGCAGTCGTGGCCGGCGATGCAGGTCTTGACGAGCGGCGAGTTGGCGACAGCACGGGCGGCGATATCGGCCTCCTCGTCGTTCGCGGCACCGGTGACGTTAACCGTCACGAGCTTGGATGCGCCCTCGCCATCTGCGGCGATGTTGCGCGCCAGGCTCTCGCACGCCTCATGCACGGCAAAGGCCAGCTCATCGAAGGCGTCGGAGCCCTCGACAATGGGTTCGGCATCCGCGGCAGCAGCGCCGGAGGCAAGCATGATGCAGGTGTCGTTAGTCGAGGTGTCGGAGTCGACCGTTACCTTATTAAAGGTCTGCTTGACGGTAGAGAGCAACAAGGCATGGAGCGCCGCCGGCTCGACAGGGGCATCGGTAGTGATGACCGCGATCATGGTGGCCATGTTGGGCATGATCATGCCCGAGCCCTTGCACATACCACCCACCGTATAGGCATTGCCTGCGTGCCCCGCGGCCTCGCTGCGGTAACACACGGCATACTCCTTGGAGTGCGTGTCGGTCGTCATAATAGCGCGGGCGGCATCGGCGCCACCGTGGTCGGAGAGCGCCTCGTAGGCGGCGGGAACGGCAGTCTCAAACGTGTCGATCGGCAGAATCTGACCAATTACGCCCGTGGAGGCGACCAGAATCTGCTGGGGCTCGCAGCCGATGACCTGCGAGGCGATGTTGCAGGTCTCGCGCGCGCAGGCAAGACCGGTCTCACCCGTGGCGGCGTTGGCATTGCCAGAGTTGACCGAAACGCCGGCAATGATGCCGTAGCCCTTGTCGGCGCCGCCCAGGTTGGCACGGCTCACCTGCACGGGCGCCGCACAAAAGCGGTTAGTCGTAAACACGCCGGCCCCGGGACAGGGTTTATCGGGCACGACGAGCGCGTAATCCAGGCGCTCGGGATTCTTGCGGAATCCGGCATGGATGCCCGCCGCCTTAAAGCCGGCCGCCGCCGTTACGCCGCCCTCTACGGCACGAATCTTGATATCAATCAGGTCGGTATTCATCGTCCCCACGACTCCTTATATCAAATAAAAAATGGGCATCGGTTGGTGCGCCACACCAGTCACAATCATGAGACCAGCTTAAAAGTGGCGCCCCACTCGATGCCCGACTACCAAATCGTTAACAATCGAATGTGCTACACCGGGCACGCCACTGTGGGCAAGCCTCGTCGCTCGTCAAAACCAGAGACGATGTTGGCGCACTGGACCGCCTGGCCTGCTGCACCCTTGCACAGATTGTCGATGGCGCCCGTAGCCACCAGAACGCCCGCGCGCTTGTTGAGCGCGAGGCCGATCTGGGCGGCGTTGGTGCCGACGACCGAAGCCGTCTTGGGCTGCTGGCCGGCATCGAGTACGCGCACGAAGGTTCGACCGGCGTAGAACTGCTTGTAATGGTCGACAACGTCCTCAAGGGTCAGCGTGTCGATAGCCTGCGGCGTAAGCGGCATCGTCACCGTGGAGAGCAGACCGCGCTTGAGCGGTGCCAGGTGCGGGGTAAAGACGACGCGATCGGTTAGGCCCAAGATCTGCTCGATTTCGGGCGTGTGACGATGCTTGCCCACGCCATAGGCCTCCAGGTTTTCGTCTGCGCTGCAAAAATGCGTACGGGCGTTGCAGGACTTACCGGCACCCGTTACGCCGCTGATAGCGTCAACGATCACGGGGCCGCTCTGGGCAACCCAGCCGGCGCGCACGGCAGGCGCAGCGGCAAGGCTCGTTGCGGTGGGATAGCAACCGGCGCAGGCGACCAGCACGGGCTTGCCGTCGGCGTGGTCGGATGCAGCAGTCTCCAAATCCTGGCAAAACAGCTCGGGCAGACCAAAGGCGCGGCTCTTGAGTAGCTCGGGGCTCGTGTGCTCGGCGGCATACCAGGCCGCAAAGGTGGCCGGATCGCTCAGGCGATAGTCGGCCGAGAGGTCAATGCAGGAGACCCCCGCGGCAAGCAGGGCGGGCACCTGTGCCATGGCAGCCGTGTGCGGCACGGCCAAAAAGACCGTATCGCAGTTCTTGAGCTCGGGGGCATCATGCGTCGTGAAGACAAGATCGCTTACGCCGGCGAAGCTCGGGTACACCGCAGACAACGGCTGGCCGGCATCGGCGTTGGACGTAATGGCAGCAAGTTCAAACTCGGGATGGCCGAGCACGAGGCGAATGAGCTCGGCACCGGCATATCCTGCCGCACCGACGATTCCAACCTTTAAAGACATATCAGACTCCTTGTCTGCAGTTATGCACCAATGCGCATCCCGCAGCCGTCGTTATGAAGTGGGTTGAAACTTTAGCACCAAAAGATGCATATCTACGCAAATCTTTTGCATATTCATGCATTGAAACAGTCCCGACACATTCACTCGAAGGAATTGACAAATAAATGCGGGCCCCATATTGCCCAGTGCGCCTTACGGTGACGTTGCAATGTGGGGCCCGCTACATGCGAGAATTTGAATTGTCGAAGCTTGCTGAGAGACTCGTTTAGAGCTCGATCGACACCCATTCGTCATGGTTGCAGATAAAGGCCTCGGGTTCCTCCACGCTAAAGAAGACGAGCGTGGGATCGCCTGCGCCCTCGTAGTGCTCGCCTAGGCGCTCCAGATGCTTCCAGCCGGCCTCGCGCATATCGGGAGCGGCCTGGTCATCCAGACCCGCACGCCCGCGCAAGATGAGCCAGCCATGGCCCGGCCACCAACTCGTGGCCTCAAAGCGTTGATTTTGCAGCAGCTCTTGCCACACATCTTTGGTGCGCGCCGTTACAAACCACAGCTTGCCGTCCTGAATCTGCGCAAACGAAAACGGACGCACATGCGGCTGTCCGTCAACGCTCGTCGCCAAATACCATGCCGGCACCGACGTCAGATACTCCAACACCGTATTCAATCCGTCCATGTGTCCTCCTGTCACTAGTCTTTTTGGGTCGGGGCTGTTTTAGCTACCCTATGGTTAAAGCTCCAGGCGCTCTTCGCTGCCGTCGATATCACAGAAGCGGGCGGCGATATTGCGCACCGAGAAGAACGCAAGGCGACCGTCGTTGGCGCTCTCGTGATCTTCGCCGATGCCCACCATGTGCTTAAAGCCGGCTTGGCGCACCCGGTCACTCACGACCGCGTCGTCCTCGAGCGCGGCCTCGCCAGTTAATACGATCCAGCACTCCCCCGGTTTCCAACCCGAAACCTCAAACTTGGGGTTCGCGCTAAGCTCGGCCCACACATCCTTATCGCGCGAGGTGCAAAACCACAGCTTGCCATCATCGACCATGGCAAACGAGAACGGCCTCACGCGCGGCTGATGTCCGTCCGTCACGTCGATCGTGGCGAGATACCACGCCGGAATACGCCTAAGATACGAACAGGCGCGCTCGAGCTGCGCCGTGCGGTCGTTATCGGTCATAGGGACCCCTTTCCTGCGCTCGAATCGCGCCTAAACAAGTTGAAGATTGATGACGATGACGCAGATGAGCAGCAACGCCGTCACCACCGCCGCCAGCGCATCGCCGCGGCCAAATGCAAGCGCATGCAGACGTGTGCGGCCCTGCTCGCCATGATAGCAACGGGCATCCATGGCGGCAGACAGCGTTTCGGCATGACGGAACACGCCCGTGAACAGCGGAATCGCCACACTGCCGAGCATACGCACGCCGCCGAGCGGGCCTCCCGTCACGCGCGCACCGCGGCTCGCCTGTGCATCGGCCGTCTGCTTCATCTCGGTGGCAAACTGCGGCATAAAGCGCAGCGCGATACCCATGATCATGCCGAGCTCGTGCGCAGGAAGTCCCACACGCGCAAACGGCGCGAGCAGGCGCTCAAAGCCCGCGGTGAGATCGAGCGTGGGCGTGGTGAGCGTAATAGCGCTCATGCCGGCCATCATCAAGGTCAGGCGGCACGCCATAAAGGCGGCGGAATGCAGCGAGCCCTCGCTTATCTGCAAAAAGCCGAGCTGCCACAGAATGCGCCCGCTCTGGTCGGAAAACAGGTTGAGCATCGCGACCACCGCGACGATCGCCAGCAGCGGCGCCATCGATGACAGGACGCGACGAGCCGGCACCCGGGACACGGCATAGATCAGGACAACGAAGATTGCGACCGGGACTAGTCCGCGGAAGCTGCTGACCGTGAGCGTCGTGATCAGAAACACAAAGCCCAAGAGCAACTTGGTTCGCGGGTCCAGGCGGTGAATTGCACTATCGCCGGGATAGTAGCTGCCAAACGAAAACGCCTCCATTAGCAGCCCTCCTCTCGCGCGACCGTCTTGGATTTAGCAATGTCCGCGACGTTAGAAGGACCGTCCGAGCGACCGATAAGCAGGTCCACCAGTTCGTCTGCCAGCGACTCAACCGTATAGAGGCCGTCAAAGCGCAGCGGCACGCCTGCCTTCGCAAGCGCCAGCGCCATGCGCTGGGCAGCGGGAACACCCAAGCCGATTGATTTAAGCTCATCCGCATGCGCAAAAACCTGAGCGGGCGTGCCCTCGGCAAACACCGCGCCCTCGTTCATCACGACAATACGGTCGCAGCAATTGGCAAGGTCATCCATACTGTGTGAAACCATGACGACGGTCAGGCCATCGCGGTGAAGTCGATCGATGAGCTCCAAGAAATCACTGCGCGCCGCCGGATCGAGCCCCGCCATGGGCTCATCGAGTACCAGGACCTCGGGCTCCATGGCAAGCACGCCAGCAAACGCCACGCGCCGCTGCTGCCCGCCCGAGAGCTCAAAGGGGCTCTTGTCGCCCACCGTGGCCAGGTCGAGGCCCGCGCGCGCGAGCGATGACTCAACGCGGCGGGCAACCTCGGCCTGCGACAAGCCAAGGTTACGCGGACCAAATGCCACGTCCTGTGCCACGGTCTCGGCAAACAGCTGACGCTCTGGATACTGAAACACCACGCCGACCTTTGCCTTAACCGCGTCGGCATCTTTCTTGTTTGCCAGGTCGAGCCCCAATGCGTAAACGGAACCCTCCTGGGGACGAATCAGACCGTTGAGATGCTGAACCAGCGTCGACTTACCCGAACCGGTATGGCCCGCAAGGCCCAGGAACTCGCCACGACGCACCGTTAGCGACACATCACGCAACGCCCAGGGGCTGCTAGGGTCGTTGCCCCAGAGGGCCTGCTTGTTCGATGTGCCCTCGGCGGCTGAGCGCTTGCGCCAACGGCGACGCTCGCGGGCGCTCAGCGAATAGCTATACGAAAGGTGCGAAATCTCGATGACGGGCTCCAGCGCGTCTGCGCCATCGATTGCAGAGGAGACGTTGTCGGGAATACGAGGATCGGATGCGAAAGGCCGCCCGGCGATGCCTGTCCTACTCCGCTCGGCATAAGCCTGCACTATATCGGCGACCATATCCGCCTCGCGCACCTGTGCGCAAATGGGCACGCCCTTCGCGCGAAGCGCCCTGCCAAAACAGCACGATGCCGGTATATCCAGGTTCAGCCGCGCGAGTTCGTCCGCCCGCGTCAGAATCTCCTCGGGCGTGCCCAACATGGCAACGCGGCCCGCTTGGAAGACAGCAACGCGATCGGCCTCAGCGGCCTCTTCCATAAAGTGCGTAATCATCACGATGGTCATTCCGCGTTCGTGCAGCGCGTGACAGGCCTTCATAAGGCCCTTGCGCCCGCGCGGATCGAGCATCGAGGAGGCCTCATCCAAGATGAGCACGCGCGGCTCCATGGCGAGCACGCCGGCAAGCGCCACGCGCTGCTTTTGTCCTCCCGAGAGAGCGTGGGTCTCGTGGCGCTCAAAGCCCACCAGACCCACGGCCTTCAACGCCTCGCGCACGCGCTGCGCGATCTGGGCCGATTCAACCCCTAAGTTCTCGGGACCAAACGCGACATCGTCCTCGACAAGCGTCGCCACAAGCTGGTCGTCGGGATTCTGGAACACCATGCCCGCAGTCGAACGGATGTCGTAGACCAGCTCGGGATCGGACGCGTCCATGCCGTTGACGCACACCGTTCCCGTATCGGGCTGCAGCAGCGCGTTCAAATGCTTGGCAAACGTCGACTTGCCCGACCCGTTTCCGCCGAGGATGCAGAAAAACTCGCCATCCTCGATGTTCAGATCGATGCCATCGAGCGCCGGTGCAGCACCGTCATAGCTAAAGGAAACGCCCCGACACTCAATCATGCGCGGCCTTTGACCTGGTCCTTCTTGGGCGTGATGAGATTAGAGACCGCCTTGTACACCGCCAGCGTCAACACCGAGTTGAGCACGGTCTTGATGAGGTTAAACGGCAGCACGGCAGGAATCATGAGCGGGGCAATCACATCGACCGAGCCATACCAGAACCAAACGCCAATGGTCAGATTCGCAACCATAGAAAGCACCGTAGCGGCAATAACGCCCAGTGCCAGGCCAATCACGGCACCCTTGTAGGTGTGCATCTTCTGGTAAACGATAGCCGCAGGCAGAATATAGCCCAGCGTGGCAACCAAGTTCATAAGCGCACCGACCCAATCGCCCGTGGTAAGCGCATGGATAACAATCGCCATAGCGGCAACAGCCGTGCCGGCACCAGGGCCATACGCAAATCCACACACCATCGCCGGCACCAGCGACGGGTCATACGTCAAAAACGGCGCCGAGGGGAGGATGGGCAGCTGCACATACATAAACAGCGCTCCCAAGGCGCACATCAACGCCATGGTAACGAGCTGTTTGGTGCTCCACCTATTCGTGTTCTCAAAATGGATATGCTGCGACTGTTCAGACATAAGATCACCTGCCTCTTTCATCCGGACTCTAACCGTTGGTACTGGGATCTCACCAGTTCAGCCGGCATGCGAACCAACGCACACACGGGTCGCGGACTCATCGGCTCGGACGCGGGCATCTCGCCTGCGCCACGGCGTCCCTTTGACACCGCCCGATTTACCGCCAGTGGGGAATTCCACCCCGCCCTGAAACAGCAATTGCCAGTGTAGCACGGGCAGGTTTTCGCGCAAGTATGCCAAGGGTAATTTATGGCGGGGACCAGTTGCCGCAACAACCACATTCCCCACCCATCCCAAAGTAACGCGCCTTTCGCGGCAAAGCCGCGAAACAGCGACCGGGACACGTATCCCCCACAACCACGTCCTTCTCCGCCCGCCGACCCCAAGGCCGTAAACGCAGGGGATCCGGGGGCGTGACGGGGGCTTCTCTCCGGAACATTTCCGCAGGACGCAAAGAGGCTCCGCAGCGCGAAGCGCGATGCGGAGCCTCTTTGCATGTCCGAGGACGTTCCGGAGAGAAGCCCCGTCACGCCCCCGGATTCCCGGTGGGAGTTCTAGACCTTGTCGGCCTTAGTACATACCGCCGCCCTGCTGACCAGCGGTAGCAGCAGCGATAGCGTCCTCAAGCTGAGTGTTCTTGGGCACATCGGAGACGGTAGCCTCGGTGATGAGGATCAGGCTGGCGACAGAAGCAGCGTTCTGCAGGGTGACGCGGCTGACCTTGACGGGGTCGAGGACGCCCATCTCGATCATGTCGCCCCACTCGCCGTTGGCAGAGTTGAGACCCTGGCCGGCGGGCAGCTCGGCAACCTTGTCGACCACGACAGCGCCCTCAAAGCCAGCGTTCTTGGCGATGGTAGCGACCGGAGCGGTCAGAGCCTTCTTGACGATGTCGACGCCGATCTTCTCCTCGGGGTCGTCGATCTCGACAGCGTCGAGCGCAGGAGCAGCGTCCATGAAGGCGACGCCACCGCCGGCGACGATGCCCTCCTCGACAGCAGCGCGGGTAGCCTGCAGGGCATCCTCGACGCGGTGCTTGATCTCCTTGAGCTCGGACTCGGTAGCAGCGCCGACCTTGATGACGGCAACGCCGCCGGAGAGCTTGGCCAGGCGCTCCTGGAGCTTCTCGCGGTCGAAGTCAGAGGTGGTGTTCTCCATCTCGCCCTTGATCTGAGCGATACGAGCGTCGATGGCCTCCTTGGAGCCAGCGCCGCCGACGACGACGGTGTTGTCCTTGGAGATGGTGACGGACTTAGCGGTACCGAGCATATCGGCGGTGATGTCGGCGACCTTCACGCCCAGCTCGTCCAGGGCAGCCTGGCCACCGGTGAGGACGGCGATGTCCTCGAGGATGCGCTTACGGCGATCGCCGTAGCCCGGAGCCTTGACGGCGCAGACGTTGAGAGCGCCACGGATCTTGTTGAGGACCAGGGTAGGCAGAGCCTCGCCGTCGATGTCCTCAGCGATGATGAGCAGGCCGCGGCCAGCGCGCTGGACAGCCTCGAGAACGGGCATGATGTCCTGAACGCTGGAGATCTTCTGGTCGGTGATGAGGATGTACGGATCCTTCATCACGGCCTCCATGCGGTCGTTATCCGTGACGAAGTAAGCGGAGACATAGCCCTTGTCGAACTGCATGCCCTCGACGGTGTCGATGGTGATGTCGAACGTCTGGGAATCCTCGACGGTGATGACGCCGTCCTTGCCCACGACCTCCATGGCCTCGGCGATCTTCTCGCCGACCTCGGGGTCACCGGCGGAGATGGTACCGACGGAAGCGATCTGCTCCTTGGTCTCGACCGGCTTGGCCTGCTTCTTCATCTCGGCGACGGCGGCGTTGACGGCCTTGTCGATGCCGCGACGGATGGCCAGCGGGTTGGCGCCAGCGGCGACGTTGCGCAGACCGTCGTTGACGATGGCCTGAGCGAGCAGGGTTGCGGTGGTGGTGCCGTCACCCACGGTGTCGTTGGTCTTGGTGGCAACCTCCTTCACCAGCTGAGCGCCCATGTTCTCGATGTTGTCCTCGAGCTCGATCTCCTTGGCGACAGAAACGCCGTCGTTGGTGATGGTCGGAGCACCGAACGTGCGCTGCAGCGCAACGTAGCGGCCCTTGGGGCCCATGGTGACGGTAACGGCGTCGGCCAGAGTGTTGACGCCCTTGGCAAGCTTAGCGCGGGCATCGGTGTTGAACGTAATGTTCTTTGCCATGGTAGGTAATCCTCCAAAAGAAATGTGACTCGCGTCGCCGCTTCCGAGTCCTATGCGGCGGGCGCGTTCAAAGACGAATCAGAGATTCTGACGAGACTAGGCCTCGACGACAGCGTAGATGTCGTCGGCGCGCATCAGCAGATACTTCTCGCCGTCGACCTTGACCTCGTTGCCACCGAACTTACCGTAGATGACAACGTCGCCAACCTTGACGTCCATGGGGATGCGCTCACCCTTGTCGTTGACCTTGCCGGCGCCCACGGCAACGATGGTGCCGCGCTGCGGCTTCTCCTGAGCGTTGCTGGCGATATACAGACCAGAAGCGGTCTTCTGCTCGGCCTCGTCGGGCTTGACCAGAACACGATCTGCAAGCGGCTTCAAAGACGACATGCTTGTCTCCTCCTTTTTGGGCCGCGTGGTTATGCCACGCGAATTAACCCTTTTTGTTTGCGTACGCGTTGAATGGTACCCACGAATGGCGGGTTATACAACACGGAGTCAAAAAATCTTATTTTTTGGCACTTAGATTTTCTGAATGCCGGGGGATAACTTGGCAGTGGCTCCCGGGGCGGACCGGAGGGCATGAAGTTTGCTGCTCTACAGTCCTGCGCAAAACGGAAAGCACATTAAGTGCTTTCCTTTGCGTGCGGAACTCGCGA
>CDZP01024905.1_pt1 | contig 12433 bp, 10 predicted proteins | sample 554941 | NCBI WGS metagenome assembly CDZP01 (sample SAMEA3182064, study PRJEB8094) | gut metagenome | biome: human; feature: gut; material: Stool; isolation source: human stools | place: Canada | collected 2013-01-28
TCGTCATCGCCCTCAACAAGATTTCGGGCGACAACGGCTTTGGCCGTCTCGACCTGGTTGAGGATCGTCTGGTGGGCCTCAAGAGCCGCGAATGCTATGAGGTTCCCGGAGCCCTGACGCTCATCACCGCCCACAAGGCACTCGAGGACATCTGCGTCGAGGGCGACCTGCTCAAGACCAAGATCAAGCTCGAGCAGGATTGGGCCACCGCCGTGTATAACGGTCAGTGGTACAGCCCGCTCAAGAACGCGCTCGACGCCTTTATGGCCGACACCCAGAAGTTCGTGACCGGCACCGTCCGTCTGAAGTTCTTTAAGGGCAACTGCCATGTCGTTGGCCGCAAGAGCCCCTTCAGCCTCTACGACTACGGTCTGGCTACCTACGACCGCGACACCACGTTTGACGAGAAGGCCAGCGCCGGCTTTATCGAGATCGATACGCTGTCGCTCAAGACGTGGGCCAAGGTCCAGGGTCCCAGCTCTGCTGCCGCTCAGGCTTAAGTCTTCCTTCCCTTGGTATCCGCGCGGCCCATCCGCGTGATACATAACGGGCGCATGGGGTCCCTACCTTTCGTTATGCTTGCTGACACTTCTTAACATCGGTGGCCCCTACGTTCCGCCCGCATATATGATGCCGCGACTGCGGCTGAGTCCGAGCCCCGCCGGGGTTGTCCGGCGGGGCTCCTTCTATCAATTTGGCGGCTCTGCACCTATATATATAAGGAGTATCCATTATGTTCAATGCTGTCGTGCATGCTTTACTTGCCCTCGCGCCCGAGCTCGATACTGTAAACGTCGAGGACGTCCCTATGAGCCTGAAGGCCTGGATCGATGGTTCGCAGGGCAACATCCGGAGGGAGACGTTGGGCGCCAAGTGCATGGTGCGTCACTTCTTTGCGAATTAGCTACATGGCCCCGCGCACGGTGGGGAATATGCAAAACTAGCGGTTGGTAAATCGCCTTAGCGACATGGCGCATTGCTTTGGGCGCTTCGTTTGGTATTTGATGAAAGGGGACGATCCCATGGCTCTTTGGGGCGGTCGTTTTGAGGCGGGCGTGGCCGAGGTCACGCAGGAGTTTGGCGCGTCGCTGCCGGTCGACAAACATCTCTATAAGCAGGATATCGCCGGCTCTAAGGCGCATGCCAAGATGCTGGCGGCCCAGGGCATCATCAGTGCCGAGGACGAGCAGGCGATTGCCGAGGGCCTGACCGGAATCGAACAGGATATCGATGCCGGCAACTTCACCTTCGACATCAACGACGAGGACATCCATATGTCCATCGAGAGCGAGCTGACGCGCCGCATCGGAGAGGCCGGTAAGCGCTTGCATACCGGACGTTCGCGTAACGACCAGGTTGCGACCGACACGCGCCTGGGCGTCAAGGCGCTGGCCAAGGAGCTCATGGAGGCCAATCTTGAGCTGCGCCACGTGCTGGTGGATGCGGCCAAGAAGTACGACAAGGTGATTCTGCCGGGCTACACGCACATACAGCACGCTCAGCCCGTGCTGCTGTCGCATCATCTGCTGGCATATTCTTGGATGTTCGCGCGCGACTTTACACGCCTGAAGGCCGCCTTTGATGCCGCCGACAACTGCCCGCTGGGTGCCGCCGCGCTTGCCGGTACGAGCTATCCGCTCGATCGCCAGATGACGGCTGCTGAACTTGGCTTTGCGGGCGTGATTCCCAACTCGCTCGATGCGGTTTCCGACCGTGATTTCCTGCTCGATCTGCATTACGCCGGCTCCGTCATGGCGATGCACCTGTCGCGTCTTTCCGAGGAGATCGTGCTGTGGTCGAGCTCCGAATTTGGCTTTATCACGCTTTCAGACTCTTACTCCACCGGCTCGTCTATCATGCCGCAGAAGAAGAACCCCGACTTTGCCGAGCTTATCCGCGGCAAGAGCGGTCGCGTGTACGGCAACCTGGTGCAGTTGCTCGTGACCATGAAGGGCTTGCCGCTCGCCTATAATAAGGACTTGCAGGAGGACAAGGAGGGCGCGCTCGATACCGCCCATACGCTCATGCAGTGCCTGTCCGTTATGGCCGGAATGATTTCGACTTGGACCGTCAACGAGAATGCCATGGCGCGCGAGTGCGGCGTGGGGCACCTTGCCGCTACCGATGTTGCCGATTACCTGGCCAAGCGTGGTCTGCCGTTCCGCGAGGCACATGCCGTGGTGGGCCATCTGGTCCTGATGTGCGAGAAGCGCGGCTGCAATCTTGAGGACCTGCCGTTTGAGGTGTTCCAGGAGGCAAGCCCGCTTTTTGAGCGCGACATTACCGAGGCGCTCGATATCCCGTCGATTGTCGCCGCACGCACGACCGAGGGCGGCACCGCTCCTGCCGCCGTTGCCGTGCAGTTGCAGCGTGCCGAGGCACAGCTCGTGGCCGACGAGGGTGTGTTTGGGTCGCTGACCAAGGTAGTCGAGATGGGACACGGGGCAAAGTAGGGGTTTGGCTGAAGCCGTATTGCCCTTTTATCGATAAATCGTTTTGCTTTTACGGGCGCCTTCTGTTGCGGGCGCCCGTATTTTGTTGCTATGGGGGAGGGGCTTGTCGAGAACTTCTGTAGGACCTTTGGGCAGGTTGTGAAGGGGATACGTTCGCGGGTGGCAACCGACCGTCCGCTCGGTTCGGTGCGGTTGATGGGCGGTCGGATGGTACTCTAATCGGGCTTCGAAACAGAAGTGACACATATGGAGCGCTTTAATAAATTGCAGCGTTTCAATAAACAGCTTTTTGTTTAACTGCAGCTAAAACTCTGTTACGATGCAGTCCAGGCGGGTGCCGGAATGGGACTTGGGCACGCGCGAACCTACTTGAAAGGCTACCTTATGGCTATCGAGAAGACCTTCATCATGATTAAGCCCGACGCCGTGCGCGACCGTAAGATCGGCGAGATCGTTGCTCGCATTGAGCGCAGCGGCCTTGTCATCGAGCGCATGGAGATGACCACGCTCGAGCGCGCTACCGTCGAGGAGCACTACGCCCATCTGGCCGACAAGCCCTTCTTTGACGGTCTCTGCGACTTTATGACGAGCGGTCCGGTCGTCAAGATGGTCGTTTCCGGTCTCTCCGCTGTCTCCAAGATGCGCACCCTCATGGGCGCCACCAACCCGCTTGACGCTGCCCCCGGCACCATTCGCGGCGACTTCGCTGTCGATGTTAACGCCAACGTGATCCACGGCTCCGACTGCCTGGAGAACGCCGAGATCGAGATCAAGCGCTTCTTTGGCTAAACCAGCTTTGACTCCTTAAAGCTGTTAGCGTGTGGCTTGGGCGCCGCGGAATTCCATCCGCGGCGCTCTTTTTATTTCAGTAGACTTTTGTTAAATGCCCACAAATCTACTAAAGAGCCCCCGTCCGGACGTTTCTTTCGGGCGGGGGCTGGCGTTAGTGTATGGCTTTGTAAGTCTTTAGGCTTCGTCGACGACCTTGAGGCCACGCGTGTGGTCGATCTCGTTGAGGAGATTGACGCGACGCTCGTGGCGACCACCCTCGAACTCGGCGTCGAGCCACTCGTCGACAATCATCTTGGCGAGTTCAGATCCCACGACGCGGGCGCCAAAGGCAAGCACGTTGGTGTTGTTGTGCATGCGGGAGAGCTTGGCGCTGAAGGGCTCGGAGCACACGACGGCGCGTACGCCCTCGACCTTGTTGGCGGCCAGGCTGATACCGACGCCGGTACCGCAGATCAGGATACCCAGATCGACGTCACCGTTGGCAACGGCCTTACCCACCTTGTAGCCGGCGATGGGGTAATCAAAGCTCTCGGAGGTGTCGGTTCCAAAGTTCACGACCTCGCAGCCGCGCTCCTTCAGGTGCTCGGAAATGATGTTCTTGAGCTCGACGGCGGCATGGTCGTTGCCGATACCAATCTTCATGAGTGGTTCCTCTCTGGTCCGTGCGGCGGAATTGCTAAAGGTTTTACCGCGTTCGACTGCATGATAGCGCGACTTTTGTGTAAACGCTCGGGCGTTTTTTGGTCAAACGCTTTAGCATGCAACAAGACCGGCTTTTCATGAATGAATGCCGTCAGATTGCGCTTAAGCGCCGTCCGTCGGAACCATGGTTGCGGTTTCTGATGCATTGTTATCAAATAAAAGTGCTAACTTTTTTGAGAGTCCAGCCCGTTATGTAAGCAGGAGATACCTATGCCTACCGATTCCATCCGCGATGCCGCTTTTTGCGATGTCTTGAACCGCGAGCTTGTCTGTGCGCTCGGCTGCACCGAGCCCATTGCCGTTGCCTATGCAGCGGCGCTGGCGAGCCAGACGCTCGGTTGCGAACCCGATCATATGGATGTTGCCTGCTCGGGCAACATCATCAAGAACGTTAAGAGCGTGACCGTGCCCAACTCGGGCGGCATGCACGGTATTGAAGCGGCGGCCGTGCTGGGTGCCGTGGGCGGTGACGCCAAGAGCGCGCTCGAGGTGCTCGAGAGCGTTAACGACGAAGACCGTGCTCGCGTGGCCGAGCTCCTCGCCGATGCCGGTTACTGCGATGTGTCGCTTGTCGAGGGTGTGCCCAACCTCTACATCAAGGTGACTGCGACGGCCGGGGGCCATACCGCGGTCGTCGAGATTACCGATCACCACACCAATGTCACGTGCCATACGCTCGACGGTATTCCGGTGTGCGGCAAGTCGGCGGGGGAGTGTGCCGCCTGCGCCGAGCGCGTTGTGGCCGAGCGTGCGGCAGATAACGCCGATACCCCTATGAGCATTGAGACCATCATCGACTTTATCGAGGACGGTGACATTGAGGACGCCCGCGCTGCCGTTGAGCGTCAGATTGAGCTGAACGGTGCGATCAGTGCCGAGGGCCTCGCGCACGCTTGGGGCGCCGAGGTGGGCCGTACGCTGCTGGGTGCTCGTGCCGATGACGTCGCCTGCCGTGCCCGTGCCCGTGCAGCCGCCGGGTCCGACGCCCGCATGAACGGCTGCGCGCTGCCGGTCGCCATCGTGTGCGGCTCGGGCAATCAGGGCATTACCTGCGCGCTGCCTGTTATGGAGTATGCCGAGTATTTGCGCTGCGACCATGATCGCCTGGTGCGCGCCGTGATGCTGTCTGATCTGATCGCCGTGCATATCAAGAGCTATATTGGTGCGCTCTCGGCGTTTTGCGGTGCTATTTGCGCCGCATGCGGTGCCGGTGCCGCGATTACCTGGCTATGTGGTGGCACGCGCGAGCAGATTGGCGCGACGGTTTCGAACACGCTCGGTAACGTGGGCGGCATCGTGTGCGATGGCGCCAAGGCAAGCTGCGCCGCCAAGATTTCCGCTGCCGTCGATGCTGCGATTCTGGGCCACGATATGGCCATGCAGGGCCGCGGCTTCCGTGCCGGCGAGGGCCTCATCCAGGATACCGTCGAGCAGACGATCGCCAGCATGGGCTACGTGGGCCGCGTAGGCATGAAGGACACCGACGTCGAGATCCTTAACATCATGATCGGCAAAACTGAAATTTGTTAGTTAATTAAGTTGCGGTGAGATAGTTCCTAGATTCTCCCCGAGAGGCTCCAATTAGGAACTATTTCACCGCAACCGCGTTTGATGTTCTATTGGCTACGACAGTTCGTTGGCTATTTGGTGTTCGTAGAAGGCTTCGATAACGGCGTTGAAGTCGCGGGCGAAGTCTTCCATGGTTCCGCGCCAGGTGGCTCGGCCTGGTTTTCCCTGGCCAACATAGGCGGTTTGAACACCGCAGGCGGGGCTGGGGAAGTCGCGTTTGGGATCGTTGCCCACCATAAGGACCTCGTGCGGCTGGAGCCCCATCACCTGAAGCTGCTCTAGATAGTAGGTGGCATCGGGCTTGCAGCGGGTGGTGTTTCCCATGTGCGTGACGAGCTCAAAGGGGGCGTCGGCCAGGTCGCCCCAACTCATGCGGCACTCGATGGCCCCCTGCGGAAAGCTGGGGTTGGTAAAGAGCGCGCAACGCAGTCGTGCATCCTGTACGGCCTGAAGCGCGGCGTGTGCGCCGGGCATGGCGTGGGCGTTGATGACATCGTCGTTCTTGTACGGCAGGACTTCACGATCGTAGTAGGTAAACGCCTCGTAGATGAGTGGGTCCGAGAGGCAAATGCCGCACCGGCGCTCAACCTCTTCTTGGTAGAACTCAAGATTGGTGCGATTATCCGTGCCGCTGCGGCGGTTGGCGTTGAGGTCGACTAAGATGGTGCCGAGGCGTGCCATCGTGCCACCGCGGCTGCGTCGCCCGATGTCTGCGAGCATCGACGAGACATCCTTAAAATAGCGAAGGATGAATGCGTTGAGGTTGATGCTAAGAAGCGTCTCGTCCATATCGAAAACGACTGCTTTGAGCACGCGGGCACCTTTCTCGATAAATCGTTCTAGAATCGTTGGCTCCGGATACTTTACCTCAAAGGCGTATGGGCAAACTGCTTATCGTCAAGTTGTGGAGACAGCTGTCCATAAGATTACGAAAAAGTCTCCACACGAGTAAAAAAACGCAGTTCACGCTTGAAATCGAACCCATTTCCCCGTAACCTATACGAACGTGATTGCATAAGCGTCACATTAGTATCTGTCGGCTCCCGAGTGTTCCTAAACGTTGTGTGCTTGTCGCACCCTTCTGTAGGTCCTAGCAATCGGGGCCCCGTAGTTCGAAAGGGGTCCACCTTTGAGTGAGATTCAGAACTCGTCCATTTTCTCTCTTGACGATGTCAACGAGGAGGAGATGAACAACCTCATCGACGGTACGATTACCGACTTTGATGAGGGCGATCTCGTTAACGGCACTGTCGTTAAGATCGAGCATGACGAGGTGCTCGTTGACATCGGATTCAAGTCCGAGGGCGTTATCCCGGTCCGCGAGCTGTCCATCCGTAAGGACGCTAACCCTGCAGACATCGTTGCACTCGGTGATCCCATCGAGGCTCTGGTTCTCCAGAAGGAGGACAAGGACGGTCGTCTGGTCCTGTCCAAGAAGCGTGCCGAGTACGAGCGTGCTTGGAACCGCATCGAGGAGAAGTTCAACTCCGGCGAGAACGTCGAGGGCGAGGTTATCGAGGTTGTCAAGGGCGGCCTGATTCTCGACATCGGCCTGCGTGGCTTCCTGCCCGCTTCCCTCGTCGACCTCCGTCGCGTCAAGGACCTCACCTCCTACATGGGCACCCGCATCGAGGCCCGCGTCATCGAGATGGACCGCAACCGCAACAACGTCGTCCTCTCCCGTCGCGTCGTGCTCGAGGAGTCCCGTAAGGCCGAGCGCTCCGAGATCCTGTCCAAGCTCAAGTCTGGCATGCGTCTCCAGGGCACCGTTTCCTCCATCGTCGACTTCGGCGCCTTCGTCGACCTCGGCGGTATCGACGGCCTCATCCACATCTCCGAGCTCTCCTGGAACCACGTCAACCATCCTTCCGAGGTTGTCAAGGTCGGCCAGGAGGTCGAGGTCGAGGTTCTCGACGTCGATCTCAACCGCGAGCGCATCTCCCTGGGTCTCAAGCAGACCACCGAGGATCCGTGGCGCGCACTGGTCAAGAAGTACCCCGTCGGCGCTATCGTCGAGGGCACTGTGACCAAGCTTGTCCCGTTCGGCGCTTTCGTCGACCTGGGCGAGGGCATCGAGGGACTGGTGCACATCTCCGAGATGGCCAACAAGCACGTCGATCAGCCTTCTCAGGTCACCCACGTGGGCGACAAGGTTCAGGTCAAGGTCATGGAGATCGACCTCGACCGTCGTCGTATCTCCCTGTCCATGAAGTCCGCTGCTGAGACTCTGGGCGTCGAGATCGAGGTTACCCCGCTGCCTTCCGAGAAGAAGGACGAGGAGACCGACGCCGAGTAAATCGGTTTGACGATCACTTGTTTTAAGGGATCCGTCCGCAATGGACGGGTCCCTTTTTGCATTTGTTGCTGAGGTACGCGATGCTGCCCGTGTGCAATGCTGCCCGGGCTGTTCACAGGCTATTGGGTTGTCGGTGCATGAAAAATGCCGACATCCCGCCTCGGGGAGGAGGCGGGAGCGCACCGAGTAGACGGAGGGGTGCGGAGCGCGGTCGTGTCTCGACTGACGACGTTGCCCATCGACGACTCTATTGTACTGCATAGCGCGGTTCTTGGTTTATCGTGTCGAACGCTTGTGTTGTGCCATTGCCTGCGGCAACGGTGTGCTACACTCTTGCACTGCTGAGTGGGCCAGACGGTCGCGCGATGTGCTGCTTGCAGCACGCGTGAGGAAAGTCCGGGCTCCAGAGGGCGGGATGCCGGCTAACGGCCGGGCGGAGTGATCCGACGGAAAGCGCCGCAGAAAAGAAGACTCCCACCTGCGCCGCAAGGCGTAAAGGGAAAAGCTGAAACGGCGGTGTAAGAGACCACCAGCGTCGTGGTAACACGGCGGCTTGGCAAGCCCCATCCGGAGCAAGCGCGAATAGGAACGCTATGGGCCGGCCCGGTCCGCGTTCGGGTAGCGTGCGTGGAGTTGCACGGTAACGTGCAGACAAGATAAATGACCGTTCACGACAGAACCCGGCTTACAGGCCCACTCAGCTTTCTTGTTGACGCTGCGACGGCGTCAGCTGGCCGATTTGGCGCTCATTCGTCGGTCGCCGCCATAAGGCGTGCTCCCTCCTTTTTCGGGCCAAATCGACTCAGCTGACGCCGTCTCGCTGTTTTTGCCTGGTCATCGGCAGTCTCATTTCTGTTGCAATCTCGTTTTTCAAGGCACCTTGCTCGCGCTGACGGGTTCTCGCTGTTGGTGACGGCATCATTGGCGTTTCCGCTCTTGTTGGCGAGGGCAACGGTGCTGTCTTTGCCGTATTATTGAGGCTGTTTGTTGCTTTGCTTGTGTTTGAGGGGCTTTGTTGGACAGCTATTTTACTCTGCAATCGAATATTGAGGCTTCGGGCGAGTTTGTGGACCGCAAGAGTCGGTTTATTGCTCAGCTGGTCCATATTGAGTCCGAGGATGAGGCGAATGCCTTTATCGATATGGTTCGCAAGCGTCATTATGACGCTCGGCATAATGTTCCCGCGTGGATTTTGGTCGATGGACGCGAGCGCCAGAGCGATGATGGTGAGCCGAGCCGCACGAGCGGTATGCCGACGCTCGAGGTGCTGCGTGGCGCGGGGCTCAAAAATGTTTGCTGCGTAGTGACGCGCTATTTTGGTGGCACGCTGTTGGGGCCTGGTGGCTTGGTGCGCGCCTATACCGCGGCGACGCAGGCGGCGGTGGCCGCGGCTCAGGAGGCCGGGCAGATCGTCGAGATGACAAGCGTCGTGCCGGTTGACGTGTATGTGGCCTATCCACAGTATGAGCAGGTGCTTCGCTTGGCGCAGGATTTGGGTGCCAAGGTTTCGGATACCGATTACGCGGATACCGTTACACTTCACTTGGTGTTTAAGGCGGGGGAGCAGGAGCCATTTTGCGCCAAGATGCGCGAGCTTATGGCGGGACGCGAGGAGATCGAGGTCGGCGCTCCCGAATTTGCCGAGTTCTGACGGCGACGGCCGGCGTGCTTTTGGATGGATCCCAAGAGCGCCGGCCGTCGTTTTATGTTGATGCCGTCTACTCGGCGAGCTGCTTTAGCACATCGCAGGCGATCTCGATGGCATCGTCGATGCAACCGGGGCAGCTGCGGAGCGGACCCTTATCCGATCCGATGCCCTTGAGCGTGCCGCAGACGGTCGTCGTGTTCTTCTCGCCAAAACGCTTGGCGATTTCGCGCGACAGCTTGTAGGTCTGGCCCTTGGTCTTGGGGTTTTCCATGCCGCCGCTCATAACGAAGCCCATGATGGCCACGGCGCCCGAGATGGCGCCGCAGGTTTCGGTCATGCCGCCCATGCCGGCGCCAAAGCCCTCGGTGAGGGTAAAGGCGACCTGAGGGTCGAGTCCGACGGCAGGTGCGAGCGTGCAGGCGACGGCCTGCGCGCAGTTAAAGCCACGGGCGTGGTATTCGGCAGCCTGAGCCTGACAGGCGGTGATGTCGAGCTGGGCCGTATCGATTTGCTTCATCGTTGTCTCCTTGGTCACGGTGTACCCGCTTATGGTACCCGTGACGGTGCGTGTAATCATCGAGAGCTTCATGGATGCCTCATTTTTCTCTGTCGAGCAAATGCCCAAGGCTTGAGATAAATACCCCTGATCGATTTGTCCCATAACCTACCTTGGGGATGGGTTGAGAGGGCTGCGGGGTAGCGGTATCGTGAACCGAATAAAACGTAACCCAGGCAAGGGAGCAAGATATGAGCGAGCAGACTATCGGTACCACATGTGTTCAGGGCGGCTATCACCCGGGAGATGCCGAGCCGCGCCAGGTGCCTATCTACCAGTCCACCACGTGGAAGTATGATACGTCCGAGCATATGGGCAAGCTGTTTGACCTGGAGGAGTCCGGTTACTTCTACAGCCGCCTGCAGAACCCCACGTGCGATCTGGTTGCTGCCAAGATCTGCGAGATGGAGGGCGGCACCGCTGCGATGCTCACGAGCTCGGGCATGGCTGCGAACTTCCTCGCGATCTTTAACGTGGCCGGTGCCGGCGATCATGTGGTCGCGAGCTCTGCCATCTATGGCGGCACCTACAACCTGCTGGCTCACACTATGGGCCGCATGGGCCTGACCTGCACGTTCGTCGCACCCGACTGCACCGATGAGGAGCTGGAGGACGCTTTCCAGCCCAACACCAAGCTCGTCTTTGGCGAGACCATCGCCAACCCCGCGCTTGCCGTGCTCGATATTGAGCGCTTTGCCAAGGCCGCGCACGACCACGGCGTGCCGCTGATGGTCGACAACACCTTCCCGACGCCCGTGATGTGCCGTCCCTTTGAGTGGGGCGCCGACATCGTCACGCATTCCACCACCAAGTACATGGATGGTCACGCGGCCTACCTGGGCGGCGTCATCGTCGATCACGGTCAGTTTGACTGGATGGCCCATGCGGACAAGTTCCCGGGTCTCACCACGCCCGACGAGAGCTACCACGGCGTGACGTATGCCGAGAAGTTCGGCCGCGAGGGCGCCTTTATTACCAAGGCTACCGCGCAGCTCATGCGCGACCTCGGCCCCATGCAGAACCCGCAGGCGGCGTTCTTCCTGAACAGCTCGCTCGAGAGCCTGCACGTGCGTATGCCGCGCCATTGCGAGAACGGTCTGGCGGTCGCCAAGTTCCTTCAGGGCCACCCCAAAGTGCGCTTCGTGAGCTATCCGGGCCTGGAGGGCGACAAGTACTACGACATGGCTCAGAAGTACATGCCCAACGGTACCTGCGGCGTCGTGAGCTTTGGCTTTACCGGTGGTCGTGCGGCGGCCGAGACCTTTATGAAGAGTCTTAAGCTCGCCCAGATTGCCACGCACGTGGCCGATGCCCGCACCTGCTGCCTGCACCCGGCAAACGCCACCCATCGCCAGATGAACGACGAGGAGCTCATCGCCTGCGGCATCTCCGCCGACATGGTGCGCCTGTCGTGCGGCCTTGAGGACACGGCCGATCTGATTGCCGACCTTGAGCAGGCGCTCGAGCAGTGCTAGGCTAGCGTGCGTGCGGGGCGTGGGACGGCTTTTCGGCTGACGACGTCCTCATAGTTCCGATTCCGTAGGCGGGACCCCGATCGTGTCCGTTTGTAGGCGATTGGGGTCCCGTTTTTGCGTTGCACGATAGAAAGGATATACATGGAGAAAACTGCCGAGCAGCTGCGCCGCGAACACATTGCCCTAGAGGGCGACACCCACGGTAAGAATAAATGGGCGATTCTGTTCACCGTGCTCGTCATGACCTTTATGGCGTGTCTGGATGCGAGCATCGTGACGGTGGCGCTCCCAGTGATGCAAAAGGAGCTGGGGGTGGGTCTCGACCGCATTCAGCTCGTGAGCTCGGTGTATCTGCTCGCGACGTGCGTCGCCATGCTGCCGTTTGGCCGCTTGGGCGATGTGCGCGGCAAGGTGAATGTGTTCCAGCTTGGTGTAATCGTCTTTACGGGTGGCTCGTTGCTTTGCGGGCTTTCGGCTTCGCTCGAGGTGCTTATCTTGGCGCGTTTCGTGCAGGGCATTGGCTGTGCCGCCGCGATGGCCAACAATATGGGCATCATCACCGAGTCGTTTCCGGCGCGTGAGCGCGGCCGTGCCATGGGCATTCTGGCGACCTTTGTGGCTCTTGGCATGATGTGCGGCCCCGTGCTCGGCGGCGTGCTGGTGGCGAGCTTTCCCTGGGAGAGCATCTTCCTTATCAACCTGCCTATTGGCGTAATCTCGTTTATCGTGGGACTCTATACGCTGCCGCATGTGAAGCCGGAGGCTGGCGAACGCCCTATGCCGTTGACAGAGGCGGCGCGTCGCTGCTTTGCGAGCTCGGCTTTCACGATTAACCTGGCTTGCATGCTTATCGTGTTCGTGGGTATCGGTGCCTCCGAGTTTGTGCTGCCGTTCTACTTTCAGGATGCCCACGGCTTTAGCTCCGATATCTCCGGCCTGTTG
>CDZP01000803.1_pt1 | contig 12351 bp, 14 predicted proteins | sample 554941 | NCBI WGS metagenome assembly CDZP01 (sample SAMEA3182064, study PRJEB8094) | gut metagenome | biome: human; feature: gut; material: Stool; isolation source: human stools | place: Canada | collected 2013-01-28
CTTCTGAGACGAGATTTGTCAAGGTTATTTTCTCCCGCTGAATACAAATGTCCAACTTTACTGTGAATAGCTCAGATATAATAAACACAGAGCCGCAGAATGGCCAGGGTTGCCATCACCGCCGCAATGATTAGGATGGTGTTTCGGTTTTCTCCGGCCACTCCGATGTCAATCATACTGGCCAGGGCAGTAGGCAGCAGCATGGCTGTCACAGCGGAGAGCAGCATCAGCGCCAAGAGGGCGGCCACATGCTTTCCGCTGAGTTTTACACGGGAAAAAATCGTACCCATAGTTTTCCTTTCTGCTCGTCGTACTCGCATTTTAGCTTGACAGGGCAAATAGCAAATGATAGTATAAATGAAACGATAGTATCATAGATGCTATGAATATCACAGAAGCAGGCGTTGTCAATAGTCCGAGCGAAAGTGGAACAAATGACAATCCTTGTTTCAATGATACGCAATTAAAGGAGACGTTTCTTATGCGAAGGACAACGGCTACAACAGACTATCTGAAAGAATGTATGGGTACAGCGTTGCTGGAACTAATGAAAGAAAAACCCATTGAAAAAATCAGTATTGAGGAGATGACTGCCAAGGCAGATGTAGGTCGCTCCACTTATTTCCGTTATTTCAAAAGTAAAGATGAAGTTCTGTCTTTCAAAATCACATGTCTGTGGAAGCGCTTTTCCGACGAACACGGTGCTACCAACTTCGCCACTGGTAGTTATGACGGCATCAGGCTGTTTTTTGAATTTTGCCTTTCCACTCGTCCTATTTGTGATCTGCTCTACTCAGCTGATCGCCAATATGTGATTCTAAACTTCTATTTACAAGAAGCGGCATCCATTGTCGCTAATGCCGATGCCAAAACGCACTACTTTATCCAATTTATTACATATGGATTGTTTGGGCTTATGAATGCGTGGGTATTACGAGGCTATAAAGAAACCCCACAGGAAATGGCACAAATAGTTTGCGATTGGGAAGCATCTTCGGAGGAGAAATAACATAGAGGGGGGTAAACATATGGGAAAAATCATTCGACGCATTCTAACAATTATTCCAGCGGTGGCTTTACAATCGCTCTGGCTTTTGCTGTTGATGAAATGGCTGACCCCTTACGCACCGATTATTGTGTCACTGCTTTCCGTTGCAGCGTTTTTCTTGGTGGTATTTATTATTATAAAGAGAGATGAAACCGCTTATAAATTGCTTTGGCTGCTGGTTATTCTGTCACTACCTTTGGTAGGAGCGTTACTATATCTGCTCTTTGGAAATAAACGGACGGCCCGCCCTCTAAAAAGGCGCTTGCAGCAAGTTCAAAAGAGTTGCAATCCGCAGCCTCTTCCAATAAAAGAAGCGCCCTTTGACGGCGAAAAACGCATGGGGCAAACAGTGCGGTGGCTGGAAGAAAAAACGCAATATCCGATGTGTGCAGTTGAGCAGGTTCGTTACTATCCGTTGGGCGATAATATGTTCCCTGATATGCTTGCCGATTTGAAAAATGCAAGAAACTCGATTTACGTAGAATACTTCATTATTGAGCCGGGGCATATGTGGGACGCAATCGTGAACGAACTGGAAGTAAAAATGGAGCAGGGCGTTGATGTACGTGTGATATACGATGATCTTGGCAGTATTTCTTCGTTCAATTTCAGTAATGTCCGTGAACTGAAAAAGAAAGGCATTCCATGTATTCCTTTTAATCCTTTCCTTGCCTTAAAAGGAACTGCAAACTATCGCGATCATCGCAAAATGCTGATTATTGACAACGAAGTTGCTTATAGCGGAGGTATCAACTTATCAGATCGGTATATCAATTTGGAACATCCCTATGGACACTGGAAGGACACAGGCTTTCGGATTACTGGTGAGCCAGTAAAAAATTTTACCCATATGTTCTTGACCTTTTGGAACGCATTTTCGCTGGAAAAAGAAGCAGGACAGCTTGCAATGCCCACATATCCCAAAAGGTATCCTGCGCCGCCGCACACATTTGATGGTTATGTGCTTAGTTACTACGATTCGCCCCTTAACCATGAAGCTACCAGTAATCAGCTCTTTATTGACTTGCTTTCTCAAAGCACGGATTACGCATGGTTTTTTACACCGTATCTTATGCTTGGCGATGACTTGATGGATGCAATGATTTCCGCTGCTCAACGTGGTGTAGACGTGCGGATCATTATGCCCGGCATCCCTGATAAGAAGCTGATTTTCCGTATGTCTCGGAGCTTTTATCAGGTGTTGCTGACTGGCGGCATCAAGATTTATGAGTATACTCCCGGCTTCGTTCATGCAAAGAGCTTTGTATCAGACGACAAAGTTGCGACGATAGGAACTGTCAATCTGGACTACCGCAGTCTCTTTCTCCACTTTGAAAACAATTCGTTCTTTTATCGTTCCAGTATTATTGCAGCAATAAAGGACGATTTCATCGCTACACAGGCAAAATGTAAAGAGGTAAAGCCCTATGATATGAAACATTATTCGCGCCGCTGGGTCGTAGATGGTGTCCTTCGTATTTTCGCACCGCTATGTTGAGGTTTTTATGAAGCATTTTCTTATGTGTCTGCTATATATCGCGGCGTTAGGGGTTCTCTCCTTTGTAGTGGGGCGCTTGATCCCGAAGCATTGGTTTCACGCCGATCGTTTTCCTTGGGTCTGCCACCCGGCAGAGCAAAAACTATGGAAGCGGCTTCATGTTCGGAAATGGCAGGCAAAGATCCCCGATATGAGCCGCATATTCGTTAAAATCATGCCGGAAAAGAAACTGACAAAGGAAAACTATGAGAACTTGCCGCGCATGATAGAAGAAACTTGCGTGGCAGAGTGGACACATATTCTGTTGTCTATCGCCGGTCTTGGACTGCTGAAAATATGGTCCGGTGTTGGCGGGGTATGTATAACGATTATCTACATTGTGCTGGGTAATTTGCCGTTTATTGTTGTCCAGCGCTATAATCGCCCACGCCTGCAAAAGCTGTTTGCTATGCAGCAAAGGAAAAAATAGGAGATTCAAATGCAAACACTAATTCTAAGCTGCAACACTGGCGCAGGGCATAACTCCTGTGCGCAAGCAGTTCAGGAAGCCTACCACTCTCGCGGAGAAATCTGCAATATTACAGATTCTTTGCAGTTTATTTCAGAAAAAGCATCCACGTTTATTTCTAATTGGCATACCCGAATTTACCGCCATGCTCCAAGGCTTTTTGATGCTGGGTATCAGCGTGCGGAATCTCACGATGTTAGTGTCGGGAGTTCACGACCCCGTTATGTCGGGAGCAACGAACCGCTTTTTGTCGGAAAACCGGAAGCCAATCGATAGAATTTCATAGTACCAACAACCCAGATTGGCAAATAAATATTATTCTTGCTGGTCAGCCATCGGCTCAACGGCCTTTACTTTGCCAGTCTGTACAGAAACTGTATCCAGTTTCTTCCCGCGGAAGCTCTCGCCCCGCAGCTTGAATACCGTAGCTTCATCAAAGATGCGGTCCAGCGCACACAGAAGTGTAGAGTCCTCATCAAAGTCCTCACGCCAGAGAGCCGGATTCTTGTTGCTGGTGAAAACCATGTTAAAATTGCCTTCCTTGTTGTAGCGACGGTCGATCAGGTCAAAGAACAGCCGCGTATTCTCTTTATCGAATTCGCAATGACCGATCTCATCAATGATCAAGCAGGATGGGCGAACTAAGCTCTTGAGGCAGGAATCCGTTTTCCCCACGCGTCTGGCGGCCGTAAAGCGGTCACGCAGCTCGGAAGCCTTAATGAAATAGGCCCGCATTCCATGCTGGCAGCAGGCATAGCCAAATGCCTGCGCCAAATGCGTTTTTCCTGTTCCAGGCGGTCCAATAAAGGCCAGATTGCGGTGCGAATAAACCGCACCCAAGGAGGGCAATGCCCGGATCCGGTCCAAGTCTCTGCTCTTTAGCAGAGAAAAATCAAAGTTTTCAAAGGTTTTCGGCGCCTTTTTCGGCAGCCGGCTCAGTTTGAGCAGCGTTTGGACGGTGGTCTGCTGTTTCTTTTCACTGATGTAGGAAAAGACAGTTTGTACCGCCTCAATGGCTTCTTCTGAGAGTTCCTGGTCATCAGCAAAAGTGGCGAATTCTTCGGTTGTGAAGTCCAGCTTCAGCACCGAGATCGCGTTTTTCATCTTTTCAAAAACGGTCTGTGTCATACTGGTTCCTCCCCGTCAAAATCAAATTTGGCAAAAGAGAGTTCACCAGATGGCTTTGGGAGTTGGCGAATCCGCGTCATTACTGGAGCAGTCGGCAGTTCCTCAGGCTGCTCAAGTGCCTCGTACTGCCCTTCGCAGAAGCTGTCTCTGCGGCTCCAGGTCACATCATGGGTCGTCAAAAGAGAACTCAGATCCGCAGAGTAAATGTAAAGTGTATCTCCGCTGCGCATGATCCGTGCTGTTGCACCCGGATAGCTATAAGGAACGCCAAACCGTCGGCCCTCGTAGTTTACGAACCCATCAAAAGAGATTTTTCGTTCCGGACAGAGATAAAAGCGTACCGCGTCCAATTCTGGAAGCGGCCGAAGCTGTTCGCCGCATGCCTCCATGTGGAGCTGCTGAGGCACACCGTCCACGGCACGATGGTAGGTTCCGTTCTGTGAATTGCACCATTCCAGTGCATGCCAGTTTAGATCGGTAATGTTGTAAAAAACTCGGTCGGCGAGGAAATTCTCTTTCACGAACCGCACCAGCCGTTCTACTTTTCCCTTGGTAAACGGATGCCGCGGCTTGCAGAGTTTTGTTTCAAAACCAATGGTTTTCATGAAGGTCTCGTAATCCTTCTGCCATACAGGGTGTCCTTCCAAGTCACGATGGAGAATGACGCTTTTCATGTTGTCGGTAAGAATGAACCTGGGGATCCCCATGTATTGGAAGGCATGGATCATACCGATGAATAGATTTTCCTGCTTGGCATTGGGGAAAAACTCAATGTAACATTCTCCGCAGTGATGGCAGATCATGGCGAAGCAAGCCACTCGGAAAACCTGTTCGTTGTAATCCAGGACATCCGTGAAACCCCAGTCCATCTGGTAGTTTTCACCGGGACCGGTCGTATAGCGGCGCCCGCGGTTGCCCTGCGGTGCGATCTGCTGTCGCTTGGCGGGGATGAGATGCTTGTGGGAGGCGATGTATTCCTTTACGATTGTTGCGCCGCCGTCAAACCCGGCCTGACGCAGACGATCCCGTATGACCGAAGAGTTCTTGATACCCTGCCGGAGCAAACTGTCGATGATGCCGGTGTAGCCACTGAGCTTTGTGGCAGCGTGTTTTCTGCCTTTTGAACTGCGAGGCAGATCCTGAAATCCGTTTCGCTTGAGCCGCCGCAGTTTCCCTCGAGATACACCGCTCCGCCGCTCCAGTTCCGCCAGGTTGATACGATCCAAGGAAAAGCCATCTCCCTGTTCGGCTTTCATTTCTTCAATGGCTTGTGCTATACTTGATGCAAAGCCATTACTGTATAACTCTTTCATTGCACATCCTTTCCACTGGGTTGTTGGCACTTTCCAGTTTACAAGGTTTGAAAGAGCTGTGGTAGTGGCTTTTCCTTTTCCGACTATTTTCGGCTGTGAACTCCCGACATCTGGCGGTTAGTTACGCCCGACGCGAATAACGAAGATATTTTTTGTGAGGGAACGCCGATCTATAAGCTACTTTCCTCCGGCGCAGAGCGGATGTATCAATACATCCGCTCTGCAGGCTACGATAATATTATCTGTACTCATGTATTCCCAGCCTTGGCGTTGACAGAAATGCGCCGACAGCACCCATGCTTACAGCTTGTAACGAGCCACATTTCTACAGACTATACCTGCGCTCCCTGCACAGCGGATTCTGCGCTGGACTGGTATTTCATTCCGTCCACTTCGCTGTTAGGTGAGTTTGAACAATGTGGACTTCAACCTCAAAAGCTGATCGCCAGTGGAATCCCTGTGCGGCAGCAATTCTACCAGCGTGTGTCACAAGAAGCAGGAAAAGCCAACGCCGGAATCTCTCCTGCTCATCAACATATTTTAATGATGTGCGGTAGCATGGGCTGCGGTCCAATGGAGGAGATTATATCGTATCTCTGCCCTTACCTCACAACAGAACAAGAACTTAGTGTTGTATGCGGCACAAATGATGATTTACGCAAAAAACTCCAAAAAAGGACAGAAAAGTATTCTCAAGTTCATGTTCTGGGAACCGTCAATAATGTGCCGCAGCTCATGCAAGCCTCAGACCTATTCCTGACAAAGCCCGGAGGTCTAAGTACATCTGAGGCAATGGCGGCAGAGTTACCAATGGTGCTTATCGATGCAGTGGCTGGCTGCGAGACACATAATCTGAATTTTTTTCTGCGTAATGGAATGGCCGTCACAGCCAATACGCCAAAAGCAATCGCAGACACCACAATAAAAACGCTAAATGCCCCAGTGCTTCTTTCTAAAATGCGCGCGGCAATGCGGTCGCAGACGGAATGTACGGCAGCCGATAAAATCTATGAATGGATATACAGTCATGCAAAGTAATCATATAAAGCCGGAAGTTAATTACCGTGAGTTCCGCATCCATAAACTTAATACACCTGAATTTTCTCACGTCAGGCTATTGCTTTACTGGCCAATTTTCGGCTTGCTGTTTTTGTTTCTTGAGCGGTTGCAACCGCAACGAAATTACTATCCCGTCTATTGTGGACTCGATGATATAATACCATTTTGTGAATGGGCGTTGATTCCGTATCTATTTTGGTTTGTCTTTCTAATCGGTACGTTGGTTTATACTTTTTTCGTCGATGTACCTGCATTTCGGCGTATGATGTATTTTGTGATAGTCACCTATACGATCACGGTTTTGATTTACCTGTTCTTTCCAACCTGCCAAAATTTGCGGCCAGAAGCATTTGTACGCAATAATCTACTTACACGCTTTATTGAATTATTCTATAGTTTCGATACCAATACAAATGTTTGCCCCTCACTTCATGTAATAGGCTCTGTTGCCGCGATGTTTGGGTTATGGGATTGCAAGGCGCTCCAAAGCGTCGGATGGAAAATCGCTGCTACATCAATCGCCGTGTGTATCAGTCTCTCCACCGTTTTTATGAAACAGCATTCTATCATGGATGTTCTCGCTGCATTGCCAGTCTGTTTCTTTGGTTGGTGGATTGCCTATAAGATACTCCCCAATAATAAAACAAACCGATTTCTTACGAGGATGTAATCATGGATAAATCCTACAAAAAGCCGCTTCTACTAATCACGTTTGGGGTGATCTTATTTGCGGCATTCAACAATCTAAACTATGTTGCCAACTTTCTAAAATCGTGTATTGGCTTGCTCGCTCCGATTTTATCAGGCCTTTTGCTGGCCTTTGTTCTGAGTGTACCCGTGCGCGGACTGGCAAAGAGGCTTCGACGAAAGCTGACTAAAGCTACAGATCGGCAAATAGACATGATAAGCCTGTTACTGACGCTGATATGTGTTATTGCGATTATTGCTCTTCTGTGTGTAATTGCGATTCCACAGCTCACTGCATCTGTAAAAAGCATTGCTGCTCTTGTTCAAGAAAAATGGCCTGACTGGGTCGGCTTATTGCAAAGATACGGCATTGACACAGAGAAACTGTCGGCACATTTTGCTGCGCTCGATTGGAAATCTATTCTGCAAAGCATTTCGAGCGAAATGAACACAGTGATTTCCTCAGTTGCCAATGTTGCTGGCTCTACGGTATCTGCGATTGCTGATGTTGCAATTTCACTTGTGATCACATTCTATGTGCTAATTGGATGGCGTGAATTGAGCAGTCAAAGCAAACGGGCACTGTATGCCTACTGTAAGGAATCCGTTGCAGATAGAATTTGCCATATTTCGAAACTTGCACATGACACCTATGCGAAGTTTCTTTCTGGTCAGTGTGTCGAGGTTATGATTCTTGGAACATTGATCTTTCTTTCGTTTTCTGTTGCAGGGATTCCATATGCGGGGCTAACAGCTGTTTTAACTGCCGCCTTTGCATTCGTTCCTTATATTGGAGGATTTCTCTCCTGCGCTTTCGGCATTTTATTTACTTTATTGGCGGCTCCGAACAAGGCGCTCCTATGCTTGATCGTCTATCAGGCAACTCAGTTTGTTGAAAATCAGTTCATCTATCCGCACGTCGTGGGAAACAGTGTAGGGCTATCCCCGTTCTGGACGTTGTTGGCGGTTTTGCTGGGCGGTAAACTGTTCGGTGTCCTTGGCATGATCTTCTTTATTCCGTTAATGGCTCTTGTATCTCAGCTTCTACACGAATCAATCGAACGGCGGCTGCATACCCGCAAACCGGAGCTGTCCAATGTACAAAGCAACTCAGACGAGAATACAGACATATCTCAATGATGTAGCAGGCGTTCGAATAGTTTGTGCGTTTATTGACGATAATCGTCTGGATGAACAGATCCGCCAGGCAGTTCTTTCATTGGAAACAAAATGGACAGAAAAAGAAATTGGTTTTCAGGTAGAATTGGAGGAAGTTAAATATACTGCGAATGAAGGACTTTTTATGCATATCTGGATAAATCTTTTAGATAATGCGATTAAGTTCAGCCCTTCAAAGGGGACAATTACGATGTTTCTGAAACAAGAACAGGATTCTGTTAAGTTCATTCTGGAAGATGAAGGACCAGGAATAGAGGATGATGTAAAATCCAGAATATTTGACAAGTTCTATCAGGTAGATGGATCTCATAAAGCAGAAGGAAATGGCCTAGGTCTTGCACTTGTAAAACGGATTGTAGATAGTGCCGGAGGAACAATCAAAGCAGAAAACCGTGAATATGGTGGATGCAGATTTGTTATAGAGCTGCCAAAGCAGAAAGATGAGATTATCTAGTTTTAAGATAAATTAGAAGATGGGAGTATTTATATGACATTTTATCAGGAGTTGCAGTTAAATCAGGCAGGTTCTAAAAACCTGTTGAAAAAGAGTGAAACACTAAAAGAAAAACTATATCATATGTGGGTATATCTGGTGAAGATAGCTGCTACAATGGCATTTTGTTTTTTCTTTGTTAGTATTTTCAGCATCCTATTTGGAAATGAGAACAGCATTGTAGGTGTAGTAGTCTTATTATGTCTCATGGTGTTTAGGAATGCGGATCTGGGGATCCACACCGGACAATCTACGATGCTTTTGGCTTTGTTCTTTGTAATTATGACTGTATGTCCGCATTTAGCAAATCAGTTTTCACCGGTATTGGGAATGCTGTTAAATATTGCGGCACTGGCTGTGTTGATTCTGTTCGGATGCCATAATCCATCCATGTTTAATCAATCTACATTGGTTCTTGGGTATCTGCTGCTATATGGTTATGATGTTACGGGAAAAAGCTATCAGATGCGATTAGTCGGAATGGCTTTAGGTGCAGCACTTACCTGCTTCGTATTTTATCGAAATCATAAAAACAGAACTTATAAAAGAAATCTGAAAGATCTGATACAAGAATTTGATATCACTTCTTCCAGAACAAAATGGCAGATATGTCAGATTTTATGCGTACCGATTGTCCTTTGCATTGCAGAACTTTGTAATATGCCACGTGCAATGTGGGCTGGTATTGCGGCCATGTCCGTGATTTTGCCGTCTATGGAAGATATGCACTACAGAGTCCGTAAAAGGATTGTCGGAAATATTGCAGGTGTTATATGTTTTACAGTATTATATTTTCTGCTTCCTTCGTCAATCTATGCATATATAGGAATTCTTGGTGGAATCGGTGTAGGATTTTCAGCACAATATGGCTGGCAGGCAGTATTTAACACATTTGGTGCTTTAGCCATTGCTGCAGAGACATATGGACTACAAGGAGCGGTTAGTCTTAGAGTGAGTCAAAATGTTTTTGGTGTTGTGTTTGCTTTAGCATTTTGTGTTATATTTTATTGGTTTATGCCTAAAAAAAAGGAAAGTGAGGTGACCGTACATGCAGAGTGAAGTGAATCAGAAAGAAAATTTGAATAGAATTATTACGGTTCCTAATCTTCTTTCTTTTTTCGGCTTTGTCTGATTCCGGTAATTATATGGAGTTATTGTGTAAAGAAAAATCCTCGAATGAATGCAGGGAAGTGACCGAAAAGTACCGCACAGGACGGAGTGCATATTTATGGCTCGGACAGTTGTTTATGAGATTGTTTGCAGGACTATTATAGCAGAAAGAAGAGGTGTTCGATATGTGTACAGCAGCAACTTACAAAACAAAAGATTTTTATATGGGCAGAACGCTTGATTATGAATTTTCCTATGGGGAACAGATCACGATAACGCCAAGAAATTACGAATTTGATTTCCGGTTTGCCGGGAAGATAAAAAGCCATTATGCTTTGATCGGAATGGCATTTGTTGCAGGAGGTTATCCGCTTTATTATGATGCTGTTAATGAAAAAGGCCTTGGAATGGCAGGTCTTAATTTTGTCGGCAATGCGGCATATGAAGAAGCTTTGCCGGAAGATGAAACAGAAGTCAGCCAGGTGGCACAGTTCGAGTTCATCCCATGGATCCTTACACAGTGTGCTACTGTAGCAGAGGCGAGAGAGAAGCTGGCAGCAATGAGACTGACAGGCACAGCATTCAGTGAACAGCTGCCGACAGCACAGCTTCACTGGATCATTGCAGACAAAGACTCCTGTATCGTTGTTGAGTCTATGAAAGATGGGCTGCATGTATATGATAATCCGGTAGGAGTGCTTACCAATAATCCACCATTCCCGAGTCAGATGTTTGCACTGAATAATTATGCCGGAGTATCCAGAAAACAGCCGGAGAGTACTTTTGCAGGAGTATTACAGCTTGATGCATATAGCAGAGGAATGGGTGGAATGGGAATACCTGGAGATCTTTCCAGCCAGTCAAGATTTGTGAAAGTTGCCTTTACAAAATTAAATTCGATCTCCGGTGAAGAAGAGGATGAGAGTGTAAGCCAGTTCTTCCATATCTTAGGATCCGTAGATCAGCAGCGTGGATGCTGTGAGGTGACAGAAGGCAAATATGAGATCACGATATACACGTCCTGTTGTAATACAGCAAAAGGTATTTATTATTATACGACTTATGATAATCATCAGATCACAGCGGTTGACATGCATGCGGAAAATCTGGATTCAGATCAGCTGATCTGTTATCCGCTTCTGTCCAAGGGCGAAGTCAGATGGCAGAATAAATAATACGAAAATGCACGGAGAAAGCATAACGCAGAACAACAGGAGGACAATATCGAGATTGTATGGAATGCAGATGTTAGGTTGATAATTGTGCAAGCACCGCCTGCACAATTTGTGCAACAAAAAAGAGGAGCCAGTCCAGACTCCTCAAAGGTACGTTATTTCAAAAAGTTGCTCTTGTGTTCCAGCGCGTGCAGATTATGATAGTCCTCATAAATAAGTCAATTTTGCAGATAAAATTAGCAACTCAGGAAAAAATGATTTGCTTGGAGAAATCGAAACGATAAGCTGAGATAATGGTTTCTCTTCTTTAGTGAGCCTATGAAATGACGAAATGTGGCTCGCCACATGGTGCTAACGCATACGACTGTTCTCCTCGTGGTGATGAATTGTTGAAGTTAAGTGAGCAAAAAGCAAAATCTGAACTTGTGAACTTAATTGCCAGTGCAGCAGGCGCATATACAGGGGCTGTTATCTCGCAAATATTCGATGCGGCGTAAGTAAAAAAGTTGGGCACGATCTTAACGAGCAATGCATGGCGGTACCCACTCATGCAAAATTTATAAGCCCCTGCCGCAGCAGGGGCTTATAAATCGCCTGTCTGGGATAAAATCCTCGAACCCCTTTGACACAGATTCCATCTGTGACTATGCATCGCAAGCGATGCTAAAGGAGCACGGTCAGCCACGACCGTGCTCCTTTAAATTTGTGCGGCTCTATGTCAATAGTTGGGATAGAGGTAAGCGCAAGAATGTGGTAGCATATATATTGTTAAGGCCAAGCTGTTTTGTCCAGAAATAGCCGGTCTGTTTTGTCGCATAGCCGGATTGTTTTGTCACGACAGCCGAGCTAATCTGTCGTTGAAGCCGGTCTGTTTTGGCATCGCTATATCATAAAAGGGAAAAGAGAGGTGCCGTTCTTGGTAGAACGGCACCTCTCTTCAACTTGAGACTATTGGAATTGATACAGCATAACAGCATTGATATTTTGGTTGTCGCTGCTGTACATGATGGGACGATATTCACCTTCTGGAAGGGAACTCAGATCGAGCGTTCCTGTAAGAGCACCACCAACGGCAGATAGGGTATACACCTCTTCAGACACCTCATCGATAAATCCAATATAGATTGTTCTGGAAGCAGAGGCCCAAGTGCAA
>CDZP01020091.1_pt1 | contig 11994 bp, 7 predicted proteins | sample 554941 | NCBI WGS metagenome assembly CDZP01 (sample SAMEA3182064, study PRJEB8094) | gut metagenome | biome: human; feature: gut; material: Stool; isolation source: human stools | place: Canada | collected 2013-01-28
TTGCCCACGTTGGGCAGGCCCACGATACCGATGGAAAGGGACACGACAGCTCCTTTTGGTACAAGCATTTCAAACTGCATAAGTATAGCGCCGCCGCAGCATCTGGGCGAACCCGGACGCAACGGCGGCACGAATGAAGCAGAGATAGAGGTCGCTGACTAGTCCGCGAGCTTTTCCACCTGGTCGAGCATCTTATCGAGCTTGGCCTTTGCTTCGGCTTTTGCCTTTTGGACCTCTTCGTGGGCTTTGGCCTTCTGGGCAGCCTTTTCCTCGGCCTCGGGATCGACGACGACCAGATTGGACGCGTCGTGCTCAACCAACTTGAGCGCATGCTCAGGGCACACCTTGACACAGGCACCGCAGCCCAAACAATACGTGGACTCCAACGCAAAGCGGCCGCTTCCCACCAGATCGCAGGCGAACGTGGGACATACATTGACGCACTCGCCGCACGACGTGCACTTGTCAAAATCGCATTCCGGCGTGCTCACCTGCATGTTCTGGGCAAGCTCGGGGTGGTTTTGCAACGTCGAGAGTACCAGCTGGCGCCCGTGCGTAAGCGTACGGCGACGTTTTGCCGTCGTGGTGCCGCACATGGTATTGAGCGTGCGCTCCAGCTGGGTAATCTGGTGGCGGTGAGCTTTGAGCTTCTGTGTCACCGAGGCCAGCGCCGCCGTTGCCGGGTTGAGCTTGGTCACGGTAAGGCCCGTGGTGCGGGCAATCTTATCCATGTACTCCTTGCGCTCGTACTCGCGGCGCTTATGACATTTGAGGCTCTTGGGGTCGACCTCCAGGCCCATGCCCGTACCGGCCCACTCCTCGGCGGTAGCGATTGCCTCGCCCAGAATGTCCTCACCGCCGGTGTTGCGGCATTTATCGCACACGCCCAGTGGCAGGTAGACGCTCACGTTGGGATAGTCGGCCAGCACTGAGAACCAGGTCTCGGCAGTAATATCGCCCACGCAGGCGACGACGACCTCGTTTTCGCGCGGCATGCGCTTGAGGGCGCGCGTGCAGGTGACATAGGCGGTCTCGTGGCTCGTAGCAGCAGAGACGATATCGTCATATAGGTTTTTGGGCGCCAGGCGCGGCGAGATGATCGCCTCGGTCGGACAGGCAGCGGCGCACAGGCCGCACTTGCGACAGGAGTCGAGGATCTCGATGGCGTCTTCCTCGACCTCGATAGCGTTGACCGGGCACACGTCCATGCACGCGGTGCAGCCGCTCTTTTCGTTTTTGCAGGTCAGGCACGGAATGGTGTTGCCGCGCGGACGCTCCTTGTAGTCGGCAGGATTCCACTGCGGAGCCGACGGATCGAGTGCATCGGTCACGCCGCCAAGCGGGTTTTTAAGAAAGTCGAAACCCTTGCTGATCTCGATAATGTCATCAAACAGATCGTGTTCCTGCGCCATGCGCGGCCCCTCCCTGAGCAGTGCAAACAAGCAAGAGATAATGATACGCTATCGGCCCACACCTCGGGCAAATTACACGCGGAGCATCTTTGCGGCAAATAGCCCATGGCCTATCGCCGTCTCGATTGCACAAGATCAATCAAGCGCCAAACTATGCCTCGCGCATGAGCTCGGCGAGCTTTTGCCTGGTCACCTTGGCCTGCTCGTTGGCCATATTGCGTTCGTTTCTAAAGGCCGCATCCGCAACGCTCATCAGGTCAGCATCGGAAATCCCGCCAAGGCCCAGCTCCGCGAGCGTCGTCGGCAGACCGACGCGCTGGCAAAACTCGAGCACCTGATCAAGCTCGGGCGCACGCTCCAGGCGCAGCTGCACCACCAGGCCAAATGCCACGGCCTCACCATGCATGGCCTTGCACTCGGGCAGAATCGTCAGGCCGTTGGCGATGGCATGGGCAAGCGCTAGGCCACCGCTCTCAAAGCCAACACCCGAGAGCAGAATATTGCACTCGATCAGGCGCTCAACCGCCGGCGATATACGTCCCTTTCTGAGATCGCGCTTGACAGCGACGCCGTACTCCATGAGCGTGTCATAGCAGGCACGAGCCGCAACCAGAGCCAAGTGCCCCGGCGCGCCACCGTGCTCGTTAGCGCCGTGCGCCGCGGCGCACGAACGCGCCTCGAAGTACGTTGCCAGCGCATCGCCCATACCAGCGACCGTCATACGCAGCGGGGCTGACGCGACCACGTTGGTATCGACCACGACCAGGTCTGGATTCTTCTCGAGCAACAGGTAGCGGTCGAACGACCCATCCTCGTGATACAGCACCGAAATCGCACTGCACGGACCGTCCATCGACGCCGCTGTGGGGCATACGCACAACGGCAACTCGGCATAAAACGCAACGGCCTTGGCGATATCGAGCATTTTGCCGCCGCCAATACCCACTACCATGTCGCAATACTCGGCCTGGGCTTCCTTAGCCATTTCGACAACGGCCTCTTCCGTACACGGACCGTCATAAATCTTAAAGAACGGCTCGCTGAGACCTTCGCCCAGAAATCCATCGACGATCTGCTTGCACAGTCGATCCTCGGTGCCTTGGTCAAACAGGACATAGGCGGAGCACCCCAGCCATGACAGATATCTGCCCTGACGCGAAAGTTCGCCCGGCCCCTGAACATACCGGCCGGGGCCGCCATAAACCATGGGAAGCGCCATACGAGAATCCGCCCTTCATCAAACAACGGTTGGCGCAAAGTAACCTGCCCCCTGCACCAACTTGTACATTGGAGACAGGCCACTTTGCACCATAGCAAAAAGGGGCAAAGCCATCTGCTGGCTTTGCCCCTTCCTTAGCTTGATTTACTCATCCATGAGATAGTAGTGGCCCAGCGCGTCCGCACCCAGGATGGCATTTGCGACCATCTCGGGCGTCACCTCAAACGGCATGTTGCACATGGTGTCATCGGGCGCGCAGGCGGCCTCGGCAACAATCATGGCCTTCTCGCGCGTAACCTCGGCAACGCCCAGCTCCTTGAGCGTAACGGGCAGGCCCAGCTCAATGCAGAAGCCCAAGACTTCCTCGAGCTTCTCGGTCGGGGCATCCTCGAGTACCAGCTGGACGATGGTGCCAAAGGCGACCTTCTCGCCGTGATACATTCCATGGCACTCAGACAGCATCGTCAGGCCATTGTGGATGGCATGAGCAGCGGCAAGGCCCGAGCTCTCAAAGCCAATGCCGGAAAGCAGCGTATTGGCCTCGATGATATGCTCAACGGCAGGCGTGAGCGCACCTTTCTCCAACGCGACCTTGGCCTTCACGCCATCGGCCATAAGCGTCTCGTAGCAGAGCTTGGCAAGTGCCAGACCAGCCATGCCGCCCTTACCGCCGGCGCAAGTGCCACCGTCGGCATCGTGCGTCGCCTGGGCCTCAAAGTAGGTTGCGAGCGCATCGCCCATACCGGAAACCGTCAGGCGCACCGGGCTCGCCGCGATAACCGTCGTATCCATCAGGACAATGTTGGGGTTTGCCTTAAGGAACAGGTACTTATCGAACTGGCCGTCATCGGTGTAGAGCACCGAAAGTGCCGAGCACGGCGCATCGGTCGAAGCGATGGTGGGGCAAATGATAACCGGGGACTCCAGATAGTAGGCAACGGCCTTGGCGGTATCGAGGATCTTGCCGCCACCGACGCCGACGATGATGTCGCAACCGTTGTCGCGAGCGAGCGCAACCAAACGGTCGACCTCGCCCTTGGAGCACTCGCCATTAAAGTCCTCAAACAGCAGCTCGGCCTTAGCCTCGGCAAAGCCGCCCTCGATCTTGGCACCGACGCGCTTCTTGCCCGAAGGCGTCACAATAACGAGGGCCTTAGCGCCGAGCGGCTCGACATAGGAACCGAGCTTGGCCAGCTCGTCCGGACCCTGGATGTACTTGCTGGGGCTATTGAAAATTGCAGCCATTTTTATCCCATTCTCTAAAAGAAAAAAAGGGGCTCCGTACAGATACGTGCGGAGCCCCTCGTTACGATAACAAGAGTCGATTAGAAATCGATGTCGGTGTCGTAGTAGCAAGCCTTGAGAATCTTCTCGAAGTCGGCAGCCTTGGTCTCACGCGGGTTCTCGGGCGTGCAGGCGTCCTGCTCGGCGTTCGCGGCGATCTCGGGCAGCTTGGCGAGGAACTCCTCCTCGGAAACCATCTGCGGGTTCTCGGCGTCGACCTTCACGCCACCATTCGCGTAATCCTTGATGGACTGCGGAATGTTGAGCTGGTCGTTGAGGTCGCGGATCTTCTGGACGAGCGCAGCGATGAGCTCCTCGTTGGTCTCGCCGGGAAGGTGCAGGATCTCCTTGGCCACGTAAGCGTAACGCTCGGCAGCACGCGGGTCCTTGGAGTTCCACTGGATGACCTTGCCCAGGTACATGGCGTTAGCAGCACCGTGGATGATGTGGCCGTTCTCAAAGGCAGCACCGGTCTTGTGAGCCATGGAGTGAACGATGCCAAGCAGGCCCGAGGAGAAGGCGATACCGGCGATGCACTGAGCCTCGTGCATGTGCTGACGGGCCTCATGGTCGCCAGCATAGGACTTGGGCAGCCACTCGACGATCTCGCGGATGCCGTGCAGAGCGTTGGCGTCGGTGAACATAGAGGCACAGGTGGAAACGTAGGCCTCCATGCAGTGGGTCAGAGCATCCATGCCGGTGTGAGCGCACAGCTTGGCGGGCATGGTGTAGGTGAGCTCGGGGTCGACGATGGCGACATCAGGGGTGATGTTGAAGTCGGCCAGCGGGTACTTGATGCCCTTGGCGTAGTCGGTAATGACGGAGAACGCGGTGACCTCGGTAGCGGTGCCGGAGGTAGAGGAGATGGCGCAGAAATGAGCCTTCTGACGCAGCTCGGGGAAGCTGAACGGCTGGATGATGTTATCGAAGGACTCCTCGGGGTACTCGTAGAAGACCCACATGGCCTTAGCGGCATCGATGGGCGAGCCGCCACCGATGGCGACAATCCAGTCGGGCTCGAACTCGCGCATGGCCTCGGCGCCCTTCATGACCGTCTCGATGGACGGATCGGACTCGACGCCCTCGAACAGCTTGACCTCGAAGCCGCCCTCTTTGAGGTCGGCCTCAACGTCCTGCAGGAACCCGCCGCGGCGCATAGAGCTGCCGCCAGAAACGATGATGGCCTTCTTGCCCTTGAGGTTCTTCACCTCGTGGCGAGCGCCCTCACCAAAGTACAGATCGCGAGGATTGGTAAAACGTCCCATACTGTGCCTCCTAAACAAGCCCCTCTTAGACTTGCGTATATAACGGAGCACCCAATTGGCTCCGTTAGGACCGGTTTGCGCGTTGCCGGCGATGACAATGCGCGATGTCTAAACGTCTCAACGCTCAGACAAACACTATTTTACCGTTCTGGTTGGTCAGTTATTCACCTAAAGCCGCCAATGATGAAACGTTTTTTCTATCCCTGGAACCTCTTGCGTTGCGGTTATTGTCCCAAGCTGGGCAAACGTTTTATCAAGGTTGGCCATATGCCTCAGGCGGCATCGCGGCGCTCCAAAACGTATACCGTTCGCCGCCAAATATCGACCGTTTGCGGCACCGTGATACCACTCGGTCGTCCAAGGTGCCGACATTTGTGCGACATCCGTCTTCGTGGTGCAAAGGTGCAAGTCCAAGTGCGGCACCCCCGGTGTGCCACATGCGGGTAAACTAGAACCTTATATAGAGACATTTGAACCCTAACCGCAGCAAAGGAGGCCCCATGGCATTCGATCCCATTCAAGAGGATTGCCATCGCCTCGTTCTTGAGGCCTTGCGCCGCGACAATATCCCGCTCACCGACGGTGCCGCCGTAGAGCGTCTAATGGAACAATTCACCCGCAACCCTGCACCGCTCATCGTGCACGACCGCGACCGCGTCGGGCACCTCATTGCCAAGGTGGTCGAGGCTGTCGACTACCGCATCCCCTTTATCCCCGACGATGCCCAAGCTGAGCAAGAAGAAGCCGCGGCCGAGAACATGCTCCGCGAGGCAGCCGCGCTCGATCCGGCCAACTGGGATGCCCAGCGCATGCTGACGGCGCTCACCGCCGAATCCAACGAGGAATACGTGCAATATCTGGTGTCCAAGTGCGACGAGGTGGAGCACGATCTGGCGCTCAAGATTGCCTCGGCGCAGGACCCCTACGAGCGCGAGGCCGCAGGCGACCTGACCCGCCGTCCCTACCTGCGCTGGCTTGCCGCCTTGGCATCGCGCGCGCTCATTAGCGGCCGCTACCGCATGTCGCTCGAAGCCGCAAATCGCAGCTTGGACTTTGCGCCCAACGATCCTGCCGGCGTCCGCCACACCGCAATGCTCGCCATGGCAAAGCTCGAATACCCCGCTGAGGAGCTCAAGCGCTTTCGCTCTGCCCACTCCGTCCCCTATCTTGCCAACACGCCGCTGCGCCGTCGTCCCAAGGATGCGGAACGCAACTTGGACCCGTGGACGCTCATCGCGCTGATGAGCGCTGCCTGGCGCGAGCTGGATTACGAGGGCGCCGAACACTACCTGCGCATCCTTGCGCGCTCGTGCCCGCACGCAGCCGAGGCGCTCTACTTCCAAACCGAGTTTCCCGATGGCGTCTATGCCCGCGTCAACGTGGGCGTGGGCTCCACCGATGAGCTCGTCCTTGCCCTGTCCGAGGCGACGCCGGTGCTACAGGAGGGCCTGGGCGCGCCCGACAACGCCAGCTTTGCCGCCTGGGTCGCCACCAACGACATCGTGCGCTCCCAGATCGACGAGCGCATCCTGCGTGCAGCCGAGCAGGGGCTTCCATTTAAGGGAGGGGACCTCTAATGGATCCGAGCGTCTACATCCCCGCCTACTTGGAGCGCACCTATCTGGCGTCGCACCCCGAGCTCACCGATGCAGCACGCGAGCTTGTCCATAACGACATTAGTGCGAATCCCCAAAAGTATGCGCAGTCCGAGCATGCTCAGGCGCTGCTGTCCTATGCCGGTGTTCATCGCCACCTGCTCGACGAGCTCCATCGCATCGAGGACATGGGCAGCGACGAGGAATTTGAGCAGACGCGCAACCGCCTGTTCGACGATATGCGTGATGAACTGCTCAAGATCGTCCGCATCGATGCGCTGGCCGTCGATGCCCAGCTACTCGCCATCATCCTAGCGGACACGCCCGTCGACGCCTGCCTGGGCGACCTGATGAAGCTCGAGACGAGCACGGCCGACTACCTGCAACAGAGCGTGCCCGGGTTTGATATGGAGGCCCCGCACTACTGGGCCAATAATGTTTTGGCCGACGGTGTCACCGCAGCGGACCTTACCGTGAGCGAGCCGGCCCTTATCGGGTGGCTCCACACGCTCGAGGCCATCTCGCAGCTGTGCATGGCGAGCGCCCGCTACCGCGCTGCTGCCAACTACGCCCGCCGCGTCCTTAAAGCAGAAGGCTATCCCACTCGGGCCGCAGGCACCGTGTTGCTCGCCCTCGCCCGCTTGGAAGACCAAGACGGCTTTTTTGCCCTGGCGCATCAGCTCGAGGAACAGATGGGGGCAGGCGCACTCGAAAACTCTCCTTGGTACCTGCTCGCCCGCACGATTCTGCTGTTCAAAACAAACAAGATGCGCCCGGCGACGCGCGCGCTGCGTGAGTTCGCTAACCGTTGCGAGGGTGGCGCGTTCTTCTTGCTGAACCCCATGTACCAGACGCCGTATCTTCCCTGCCGACCCGAGCCGCGCGACCCCTGGGACCTTTCGCACCAGGCAGTTTGGGAGGCCGACGGCATTATCTCGGACACCCCCGACTTTGCCCCCTGGGCCAACGCCTGCGAAGATGTATCGCAGCTCGCCCAGGAATTTGCGCGCCGCTACGGCTTTTAGCGACGCGATCGCCCCGACCATGTCATTCACGTTAGGAACGACTTCATGAACTTCCGCTCATCTCTCGCCTGCACCTCGAGCGATATCGCCCGCTGGGGGCTGCGCTCTATCCTTAAGCGCCAGGGCGGCGTACTCCCCGGCCGCATCGCCATGAAGATCGACCCCGAGTTGCTGAGCGACCTCGCCGGCCTTGTCGACCGCAGCGTGGTGATTACCGGTACTAATGGCAAGACCACCACCTCCAACCTCATCGCTGACGCCGTTGCTGCCAGCGGCGCTACCGTGGTGTGCAACCGTGCCGGCAACAATATGGAGCCTGGCGTGGTGGGTGCTCTGCTCGAGGCCCGCGGCGGCCTTAAGCACGCCAGCAGCGGCAAGCGCGTGGGCGTCTTTGAGTGCGACGAGCTCTACACCGTACGCGTTCTGCCCAAGCTCAAGCCGACGTACTTTGTGCTGCTCAACCTGTTCCGCGACCAGCTAGACCGCTACGGCGAGATCGACCATACCCAAGACGTCATCGCCCATGCGTTGGAGCTCTCTCCGACGACAACGCTCATCTACAACGCCGACGATCCGCTGTGCGCCTCGATCGCCGCGCGCGTCCCCAACACGAGCATCGCCTTTGGCATCGACGGCGCCACGGGCACCGAGTCCGACCGCATTAGCGACTCGCGTTTTTGCTCGCAGTGCAACGCCCCGCTGGAATACGACTATGTGCAGTACGGACAGCTGGGCGCCTATCATTGCCCTTCGTGCGGCTGGGGTCGCCCCGCGCTGCTCCGCCGCGTGACGGGCGTTGAGCTCGGCTGCGACGGCTACGGCTTTGACCTGGTCTTTGGACCCGAGGCCAACGCGCCCGCCGTGCACATCGCCACGCGCTACAACGGCCTGTACATGGTCTATAACGTTGCCGCCGCCTTCTTTGCGGCGCGCGAGATGGGCGTGGACGCGGCGCACCTGCAGCCCACGCTTAATGCCTACGTGCCCGCCGGCGGACGCATGGGCCGCTGGGATATTGCCGGCCGCACCGTCGAGGCCAATCTGGCCAAGAATCCCGTGGGCTTCGATCGCCAGATCCAGTCCATTAAAACGGCAGGTGGCAGGCTCTGCGCCTTCTTCCTAAACGATAACGATGCCGACGGCCACGATGTCTCGTGGATCTACGATGTCGACTTCGAGCGCATCGCCGACACGCCGGGTCTTGTCGCCTTTGCCGGAGGCACGCGTGCGCACGACATGCAGGTACGCCTCAAGTACGCCGGCATCGATGCCGCGATTATCTCGGACGTCGCGCAGGCGATCGGCGCCGTGGCAGACGAGGCCGCCGATGACACCTTCTACGCCGTCGCCAACTACACGGCCTTCCCGCCGTTAGTCAAGGAGCTCGACGGGCTTAAAGACGACGATGCAAGCTCGATTGTCTCCCACGCCGTAACGCGCGCCGATGGTAGCGCTGTCCCCACCGATATTGCGCCGGTCGAGCTTTCGCGCCCGTTGCGCATCGTCTACCTGTATCCCGATGCGCTCAACCTCTACGCCGACGGCGGCAACGTTATCGCGCTCGAACGCCGCTGCGCCTGGCGCGGCATTCCCGTGCGTGTGGACGAAGTCCACATGGGCGAGACGCTCGACCTGACCGACGCCGACATCGTTATGATGGGCGGTGGCTCCGATCGCGACCAGTTGGCGGTTGCACATGAACTGCTCGCTCAAAAAGACAAGGTCGCGGCCTATGTTGAGGATGGCGGCTCGCTGCTTGCCATCTGTGGCGGCTATCAGCTGCTCGGCCGTTCGTACTATATGGGCGAGGATCGCATCGAGGGTCTGGGGGTCATTGCCGCCGAAACCGTACGCGGCTCCGACCGCCTGATCGGCAACGTAGCCGTCGAAACCAATCTGGCACCCGAGCCCTTTGTGGGATTCGAGAACCACGGCGGTCGCACCCTGCTCGATACAGCGGCCACGCCGCTCGGAACGTCCGTCGTCACGGGCACCGGCAACAACGGCGACGATGGCTTTGAGGGCCTCGTCTACAAGGGCGTGATCGGCACGTACCTGCACGGGCCGGCGCTGCCCAAAAACCCCGAACTCGCCGACTGGCTGATCGCGCACGCCCTCGAGCGCCGCGGCGATGCGCAGGCCACAGCCCTGCTGCCGCTCAAACCCCTCGACGACGCCTACGAGCACGCCGCCCACGACGCCGCCATGAAGCTCCTCCCCTAGCACCCCACCACCACAAAGGGGACAGGTACCTTTGTGGTGGTTTTCCAGTTTGCCAACGATATACGCGCCGGCAAAAAAGTCTGCTATACTCTTTCCCGCTGTCCCCATCGTCTAGCGGCCAAGGACGCCACCCTTTCAAGGTGGATATCGCGGGTTCGAATCCCGCTGGGGGCACCATTTGAAACGAGAAGCCCGTTACCCCCGCGGTGACGGGCTTTTTGCTACCCCAACGCCGGGATTCGAACCCGACAGGGTGCGGAGCTGAGGAAACGCGCAAGCATTTTCCAGCGCAGCACGCAAGGAGCGGAGCGACACAGCGAATGCGGGCGGCGCCAGCCGCACGCGGACATCCCGCTGGGGGCACCACAGAATCTGAGAAGCCCGTTACCAATTCGGTGACGGGCTTTTTGCTACCCATACGCCGGGATTCGAACCCCAAAGGCATAAAATGACACTGTCATCCAAGGGCCCGTGGACAAAAAATAGCAAATATGAGTACTGTTACCAATTTAGTAACAGCGATTTCATGCCCTCAGAAGGCGATTTGGACACAAGGCGTCCTACGGCGGAGGAATTGCAGGCATTTATCAGCTAAGTACTTGGACATATGTTGCGTAACACTGCATATTTTGCAAAAAGATAATGCTACAGGGCTTGTGACAGTACTCATATTTGACGTTTTTTGCCCACGACCCCTTATTGCTTGGGCGAATCAGTTGCAAAGCGGGATCCAAAGCGTCCTTCGCAAACAAATAGCCGGGGCCCGCGCGATGCGGACCCCGGCTCAATGCCGTGACGATATGTCAGTTACGCCCTACACGTAGAACAGGATGTCGTCGTAGGTCGGGACCGGCCAGTAGTCGGCTGCCACGATCTCCTCCATGGCATCCACGGCGGCGCGCAGCGTATCCATAGCAGGAACGACCTCGTGCGCGTACACGTTGGCCTGCTCCTGGCCATCGAGAGCCTCGGCCTTCTGATGTACGGCGTCGAGCGCCTTGATGGAGTCGTTGATGGCGGTGATGCCGTTGCAGAGCTTGTTGAGCGTGTTCTGCTCGCACTGCATGGCGGCCTCAGCACCGGCGGCACGAATAGTCTCAAGGCCCTTAGCGACCTTGGTGGCATAGGCGGTAATGACCGGACGATAGGTACGACGCGCCTCGCGAACCATCGTGGTGGCCTCGATGTTCATGAGCTTGTTGTACTTCTCGAGCTTGCAGTCATAGCGGCACTGAGCCTCGGCCTTGGTCAGGACGCCCGTCTCCTCAAAGAGCGCGATAGCCTTATCGGAAACAAAGGCGGGAAGAGCGTCGGCCGTGGTCTTGTTGTTGGCAAGGCCGCGCTTCTCGGCCTCGATGGGCCACTCGTCGGAGTAACCGTCGCCGGAGAACAGGATGCGCTGGTGATCGGTCAGCACCTTCTTGCAGTACTCGAGCGCGGCGTCCTGGAACTTATCCTCGGGCGTACCCTCGAGTGCGTCGGCGAAGGACTTGAGCGACTTGGCCACGGCGGCATCGAGCACCAGGTTGGAGTCGGAGACGTTCTGCTCGGAGCCGCAGGCACGGAACTCGAACTTGTTGCCGGTGAAGGCAAACGGGGAGGTGCGGTTGCGGTCGGTGTTGTCCTGCATCAGCTTGGGCAGGGTATCGGCGCCCAGGTCGAGCACGCCGCGCGTGGCATGGACGGAAGCCTTGCCATCGATGATCTTCTCGACGACCTCGGTAAGCTGGTCGCCCAGGAAGATGGACATAATCGCCGGAGGAGCCTCGTTGGCGCCCAGACGATGATCGTTGCCGGCCGAGGCAACGGAGGCACGCAGGAGCTCCTGATAGTTATCGACGGCCTCGATCACCGCGGTGAGGAAGACGATGAACTGCAGGTTGTCGAGCGGGGTGTCGCCCGGGTCGAGCAGGTTCTCGGACTCGGTGCCAAGCGACCAGTTGTTGTGCTTGCCCGAACCGTTGATGCCCT
>CDZP01050647.1_pt1 | contig 11687 bp, 10 predicted proteins | sample 554941 | NCBI WGS metagenome assembly CDZP01 (sample SAMEA3182064, study PRJEB8094) | gut metagenome | biome: human; feature: gut; material: Stool; isolation source: human stools | place: Canada | collected 2013-01-28
CCAGCCGATGCGCACGCCGTGGAAAATCTGACCCAACCCTGCAAACCCGAAATAACGATGAAAAAGATATTTGCAATACTCCTGCTGACCCTCGTGCCGTTCGCCGCCGGGGCGCAGGATGCACGCCAGCGCACCGCCGCGACGATCGTGGCGGACGGACTGAACCAGCTTCCGGCGCAGAACCCCAAGGCGTTCGACGCCGTCATGCAGGAGCTGGCCGCGACCGGAGCCGAAGGAATCCGGATGATGGCCGGAATGCTCGTCCCCGCCGCCGAGGGCAAGAACGCCGCCGTGGAGTACGCCATCAACGGTGTGGTGAGCTACGCGACCGCCGCAGGCCGCGAGGAACTCGCCCGCGAGGTCCGCGCAGGACTCGTCGCGGCCGTGGAAGCCTGTACAGACAAGCCCAATCAGGCATTCCTGCTCTCGCAACTGCAACTCTGCGCGACGGCCGCCGAAGCCCCCGTATTCGTGAAATACGCCTCGGATAAATACCTCGCGGACTACGCCGTGCGCGGACTGATCTCCACGCCCGGAACCGACGGGGCGATACTCGCTCTGATCGAGCAAAGCCCGGCCCCGCAAGCCCTGCTGGCCTATGCCGCCGCGGAGAAACGCCTTGCGGCCGCCGAACCCGCGCTGCTGAAATGGGCCGCAGCCCCCGCGGCCGACGACGCAACGAAGGAGGCCGTTTACAACGCGCTGGCGAGATGCGGCGGCGAAGCGTCGCTCGCAACCCTCGCCGCGGCAGCCAAGGCCGCCGGATACACGTTCACGGAAAGCGATGCCGCAGGCGCCTACGTAAGTCTGCTCGCACGCCTCGCCGCCGAGGGGAACGCCAAGGCTCTCGCTGCGGCCAAAGCCCTGCGGAAAGCCGGCATGCCGCAGAACATACGGATCGCGGGACTGGAAATCGCCCTGCGTGCGGATGCCAAAAAGCGGACGCAGGAGGTGCTTGCCACCTTGAAAGACACCGACCGGAACTATCGCTGCGCTGCGCTCGACTGCGCCGCGGAGTTCGCCGACGATGACCTCTACGCCGCGATCGCCCGAAAACTGCCGTCGCTGAAAGACGACGCGGCGAAAACCGACATTATCAGCTGGTTCGGCAGCCGCCACGCCGCCTCACAGGCCGGGACGGTCATCGCCGCCATCGCGTCGCCCGATCCAGAACTCGCCCTCGCGGCCATCCGCGCCGCCGGCCGGATCGGCGGGCAGGAGGCCCTCGACGCCCTCATCGCCCAGCTCGACGGACCGCACGCCCGGGAGGCGTCGGCCGCTCTCGCAGCCTTCAACGGCAAGCCCAACGCCGCTTTCGCAGCCGCCCTCGACGGCGCGCCGCGGACGCAGGCCAACGCCCTGAAACTCGTGGCGATGCGCCGCATAACGACCGCCGCAGACAAAGTATTCGCCCTGCTGGAATCCCCCGATGCCGCCGTGCGGGCCGCCGCATACGACGCATTGGCAGGCGTCGCCTCACCGAAAGATTTCGAACGTCTGTGCGACCTGCTGGACAAGGCGCAGGAGGCCGACGTGAAAGCCCTGCAAGCCGGCTTGAAAAATGCGCTGGCCCGGGAAACGCCCGCCGCCCAATACGAAAAAACGATGGCCCGGATCGCCTCCGCCCCCGCGAAAGCCCGCTATTACCCCCTGCTGGCGCAGGCCGCCAGCAAAGAAGCGATCGACGCCCTGCTGGCTGCCGATGACCGCGAAGCCGCCTTCGCGGCCCTGCTGACGGTCGAAAATCCCGCAATGGTGGATGTATTGTACGACCTCGCCCGCCGGAATCCCGCGTGGACCGACGCGGCGCTGGCCCGATACACGGAATTCATGACGGCATCCGCCGACACGGGCGTCCGCAAATACCAGCTCTACCGCCGCGCCCTCGAACTGAACCCCTCGGCCAAGGTGCAGAACAAGCTGCTCAAGGCGCTCGCCAAAACCCCGGAATTCCCGGTGCTGGTGCTCGCCGTGAAATATCTGGATAACCCCGCGACGGCCGAAACGGCGGCGCTGGCGGTGAAGACCGCGGCGGCGAAGAACCCCGACATGGGCGGAGAGATCGTCGCCTCGGCTCTGAAAAAGGCGCAGGAGGTCTACGCCGAACTGGCCAAATCCGACGCCGATGCGGGTTACGCCGTCGATGAGATCAAAGGTCTGCTGGCGAAACTCCCCGCCGAAGGGTTCGTTCCGGCATCCCTCGCCCCGGAAGCGTGGAAAGCCGTGGCCGGCGATCCCGACGCCCGCCGGGCGATGAAGCCCAAAGCGCTGGCCAAGGCGCAGCAGGAAGCCGACGCAGCGGCAGCCGGAACATGGAGCGCCGCAGACGGCGTGCTCACGGGAACGACGGGAGCCCCGACGCTCGGGTCGGCGAAGGAGTACGAAAATTTCAGTCTGATCGTCGAATGGAAAACCGACGGCGAGGCGGGTCTCGGCATCCGCTCGATCCCGCAAATCGCCCTCGGAGGCCGGAACGCCGGAGCGCTGACGGGCAACATGCTCCACGAAAACACGGCTCCCGCGGCCGCCAACCGCCCCGGAGAGTGGAACACGATGGAGGTCCGGGTGGTGAACGACCGCGTGACGGTGGTGCTGAACGGCATCACGACATGCAACAACGTCATTCTCGAAAACACCTGCAACCGTGAAATCCCCGCCTACACCGAGGGTCAAATCCTGCTCGTCGGAGGCACGGCTCCCGTCAGCTTCCGCGAAATGTACGTCCGCGAGCTGCCCCCGACGCCGCGTTTCGAGCTCTCGCCCGAGGAGGCCGCAGAAGGCTTCGAAGTGCTCTTCGACGGAACCTCGATGCACAAATGGACCGGAAACACCACCAACTACGTTCCCCTCGACGGCACGATCTACGTCACGGCGCAGTACGGCGGCAGCGGAAACCTTTACACCAAGAAGGAGTACGCCGACTTCATCCTGCGCTTCGAGTTCCAGTTCGTGCAGGAAGGGGTCAACAACGGCATCGGCATCCGCACCCCGATGGGCGTGGACGCCGCCTATCACGGCATGGAGATCCAGATTCTCGACCACGACGCCCCGATCTACAAGAATCTGCGCGAATACCAGCAGCATGGATCGGTTTACGGCATCATCCCGGCCAAACGGGTGAAATTCCCGTCGCTGGGCACCTGGAACGTCGAGGAGATCCGCGCCGTGGGCGACCGGATCACGGTGACGGTCAACGGCGAGGTGATCCTCGACGGCGACATCCGCGAAGCCTGCCAGGGGCACAACGTGGCGCCCGACGGCGGCAAGAAGAACCCCTACACGGTCGATCACCGCAACCACCCGGGGTTGTTCAACGCCTCGGGACACATCGGACTGCTCGGACACGGCCCCGGCATCAAGTTCCGCAACATACGAATCAAGGAACTGCCATGCAGCAAGGTCAGGGATCTGCCCGCCCCCGTCAAGACGAAGTAGCACGACCGCCCGACCGAAAGAAAACCCGCCGCCAACCGGCGGGTTTTCCCGGCCCGGCGGCGGGAATCCATAAATTATAACGCTATATTTGTTCCATCGAATATTTATCTACATTATGTAGTTTCGTGTCTTTGTAACGGCAATTTGAAATGGAATACAAGGAAAATGGCCTTCAGAGTTGACAAATCGTTACTTTGGCTTTTGCTATATGCTATTTATTAGATGGTGTCCGGTTCGTTCAATGGTTTCGTTACGAAACTCCGTACGAAACTCGATGTCCGTTTTCACGGCAAACATAAGTTGGTTACGGCGTATCACTACAACGATGCATGGAATCTCTCTGCCACTGCCGTGGCTGATATGGACTTTGCATGGACGGTGGGATTCGATCCTAATTTGTACACCTCTCCCTCTTCGCCGTGGATCAATGCCAAATGGTCGGCACAGATGCCTAATATGAATCAGACTTATAATGCAATTTATCTGAATCAAATCAAGAACCGTTCGGCCCAGTCTAAAAATGACGGAATGGGTGCAATTGCAGGCTATGATATGCGTGTTCATACCGAACGCGATCCGCTGCCCGCTCTTCAGAAGATCGGTGAAGGTGTTTTGGCGATACGATAACTTGCAGCGGCTCTGCCTACACGAAGGACTGGACTGCTGTACCGGAACGATGATTACTTATGCTGATGTTCAATAACAATTAGAATGGTGCTTAACCTGTATATGTAGCAAGTGTTTCATTGCGACGGCATTTGCGACCCGCACATCATTCTGGAACCGGTGTGTGGTTTTTTTGTGTCCATATGTGAAGCTATTAAGGCATTCGAACACTATTAAACAGCCTTAAAACAAAATATGCAAGAAAATAACCCCGTAAACTCTTTTCAGAATATACGGGGGGCACAAAATTGATATCGCAAATAATGTATATGTAGCAAGTGCCTGCTATGGTCTTTTTCAATCACTTACAACTCATCTTTTATGTTTATCAATTTTGCGGGCGGAAGTTATAAAATTCTATTGATCTATACAAGTAGATTACGGTATTAATATATTATTTCTGCAAAGATAGCATATTCTTCAAATTAAAATTGTGCTATCCGAAAAAATAACGGGCGGGGCGATGTATTACGCAGAGTAGGTCGTGGAAAACCCGTAAGCAACAAAGCCCACGCCCGTTAAGGTCGTTGCTTCTGAGAAAATACCTCGCCCCTGCGGGCGCGGGACTATGAATCTGCCGCTGTAAATTTCCACGTTTACTTCGCAGCAAATGCTGCCCGTCTTTCGACGGATAGCAGTACAAAGATATAAATAAAAAATAGATTCCGAAGAAATTCCGGTATATTTTTTCAATAAACATCACTCAATCACACATATAAGATGAAAACAGGTCATTTTGTATGCCGTAGATGATTCCTTATGCAATGTTCGAGCCTTCCAGCCGTCAAAAATGCAAATACAGATGGATAGATTGTTACGCACATCCTTATATCGGGCTTTGTTAAAGTCGCTGACTCGGAAGGCCGTTTCGGAAAACAGATTACGAAACTACTTTCACGATTTCGCACAACAGGCTACGACCATCTGCGACGATACGGATGCTCTATCGGCATTGAGAACTTTGAACTATACGCAGGTTCAATTCCGCTCCCTTCTTCGACGGGTTTCCGAACGGGACACTCCGCCGCCGCATTATCTATCCCGGTTTATAAATCAAGCTATCGAGTTCATCTGCACGGAAACTGATTTATTGTATTATCGCCTTGAACATCCACAGTGTTTTATCTCTGAGCCTGCACCTCAGTCGCCGCTCCATTGGTCTAAAAAATACCATGCTGTCGACCTGTCGGAGATTCTTTGCAGTTTTGACCTGATGAGTCCAAGACCTATTATCTTGTCCGACGGTCGCGAAGCTCCGTTTTATCTGGTTATTCAGCATTTCGAGCAATTTCTGAACATCAAACTCGGAAATCCGGGCGACATCAAGCGTCGTGTTCTCGAACGCAAAAAAGATCGCACAAAGTTTACAGAAGCAATATTTCATACCCTGAACAATGAGGATGAATAGCGATTTTACAGTAACTTTTTATATCCATCTGGGTTCCGGGCATACAATTCAGAATCCTAAAAATGGCCAATTTTACCGCTAAAATTCATAAAAATATTATAAGCATTGACTAAGAACAATTTCTAAAGTTTCTCAAATACGTGGCAGATTATTAGAGATGGTTTGAGGTCACTCTCAATGAAGACGGGAACGTGACGGTTTCTTATTTCTTGCTGACCGGCGATTTCAACGTGACTGGATGATTGGATTGAGCGATTTATCAAATTGTAAAATCAGTTCTGACTTTCAAGAATTACAGCGATGATACTATGTTCAATATTGAAAGATTTGTTGCCTATATTCTACATATTTCGTATCTTTGTTTTTAGAGTCTTTGACAAGTTAAAATGGAATGCAAAGGACACAGCCTTTAGAGTTGACAAATCATTACCTCGACTTTTACCTTATACTGTCTATTAGATAGTTAGATTTGATTGGAACTTTTGATGGCAAAAGCGGCGCAAAACCATCCGCATGTCGCTTTCGCGGGAACGACATTTGGCTGTGCTAAAACGGGCGCCTGACGCGGGTTTGCAAGCAAACCGGCCCCGTTTTTTAACGCTTCGCCTTCATGCCGTTCTTCTTCCGCTGCAAGCGATAATGCGGAACACTTCCCGCCGCGAAACGCGACGAATAACCCCTGTGTATAGCCATATTTATCTCTTGATATACGATTGCAGCGCCTCGACGTATTCGGCGAAGGCGTCGCGCCCGGCGTCGGTGATGCGGCACACCGTGCAGGGAATCTTGCCGCGGAAGGTCTTCTCGACTTCGATGTAACCGGCTTTTGCGAGTTTGTCCAGCTGCACCGAGAGATTTCCGGCGGTGGCTCCGGTCTGCTGCCGGATGAAGACGAAGTCGGCGCTTTCGACCCCGATGAGGATCGAAACGACGGCCAGCCTCAATTCGGAGTGCAACAGGGGATTCAGCTCTTTGAACATCGCGTTATCGGGCAGGGTGGTTCGACTTGTAGTTGAGGATATGCCCCGGAACGATCATCATCACCACGAATCCGGCGATGAAAAGCAGCGGCTGCCACATGTTGCCGGCGATCAGCGTGAACGGAGCGAGGATGATGGCCGCGACGCCCCCGACGGCGGTGGGCGTGAAGCGGATGATCAGCCCCGTCACGGTGGTTCCCATGCCCATGATGAGCAGAATGATGAAGAGTATCGGCAGGCGCATGGGCGTGAAGAGCGCCAGCATGCTGACGAACCACGCCGAAAGACCCATTACCGTCCAGACGTTCCCGATCACGCGGTCGACGAACGTGCGCACCTCGCCTTCGGGCTTCTTCTCGCGCGAAATCCACATCAGCAGCCAGCCCAGCAGGGGCAGCATCAGCCAGAGGTAGTTCCAGCGCGGGTTTTGGAAATAGAGGACTGCGCCCCAGACGGCGAGCGTCGTCAGTACGGTGGCGTAGCCCCATGCCAGCAGCGGACGGCCCGAGTTGCGGACCATGCGGCTGCGGGTGTTTTCGATCATGCGGCCGATTAGCGCCAGGCTTTCGGCGGCTTCGAGTTTACGGTCTTCCATGGTGTTATCGGTTTTCCGAAGCTTCTGCGGCGTCGCGTTTGACTTGTCGTTTGAGTGCGTATCCCGAACCTGCGAGCCCGACGAGGACCGCCACGGCGAACTGAATCAGGTTGCCGTCCGGGTTGACATTGATCCACGATTCGCGGATGATGCCGAAGGCAACCGGCAATAGGAAGCACGAAACGTAATACATATATTTGTTGTGAATCACCGTTCCCGAGATGAAAAGTCCTGCGCTGATCAGCAGCAGGACCGGGAACAGCGGATCGACAGGCCATTCCCGCTCCATGCAGATCACGAAGGTAGAAAAGGCGGCCAGACCTGCTATGCATCCCCATACCTGTTCCAGCAGGCGGTCGGTGTAGCTTTTGACCTGCGATACACGGCGGCGGTTGTACCACCACGTAGCGGCCCATCCGGCGGCCAGCGCGGGCAGCCACAGCCATTGCCAGGCGCGACTTTCGGTGAAGGTCAGCAGGAGGAAAATCCCGACGGCGGTTGCGGCGAGCAGGTATCCCCATAGGATGAAGAGGTTGCTGCTGCCCGACGAAAGGTTGCGGCGCGTGTCGCGGATCATGCGCTGGATGAGTTCGATGCTTTGGTCGGCGTTGAAGTTTTTGTTGTCCATCGTTTCGTTTTTTTCAGCGGTTGCGGTAATTGCATTCGTCGTCGCAGTCGAACAGATACCAGGCGAGCGACAGGGCGATGTTCAGCCCCCATCCGGCGATGACCCACAGCACCCACCAGTAGTGGGGCGAGGTTTGCCAGTTGACGAAGGCGAGAAAGGCGCAGACCACGACGCAGGTGGTCAGGCGGCGGATGAACCAGCGCGCGAAAAGGCGGCGTTTGTCGGTGCGGGCGGGAGTGATTTCCATGGCTTTTTCCGGTTGTGAGCGGTTGCTCGGTTTGTAAATCCATTACAAATATAAAGTAGTTTATAAAATAAACCAAATTTCGAGCCGGAAATTTTTCGGAAAAAGCGAATACCTATATTTATTGAGCGGGAAGTGTTTATTGAGCGGGAAGATGCCTGTCGGGAGGAGGCAGAATCGGACCCTTCGAAAAGAGTCCGGTTTCGCGGCGGGGCGCTCCCTGCGGGCAGGCGGTTGTGGGGGGGCCGAACCTGCCCGGGCCTACTTGTTTTCGGCGGTCAGCACCAAGTCCATCCATTCGGGGTGGCGGCGGATATAGGTCGCGACGAACGGGCATTGGGGGACGACCTTGAGCTTCTTTCTGCGGATGTCCTCCAGCACGCCCTGCACCAGCTCCTTGCCGATGCCCCGACCTTCGTACTTCGGGGGCACTTCGGTGTGCGTCAGTACGATAAGTCCGTGTCCCAAAACGTATTCGGCCAGGGCCATGCCGTCTCCGAGGTCGAGTTCGTAACGCTTTTCGGCGGCGTTGTCTATCAAAGTGTGCTTCCTTTCCATATGCATCTCGTTTTAATTGGGTCTGAATGCTTCAAATTTGATTCCGAAGTCGTATTTTTGTCTTCCGTTATGAACCGCATTGCCGAAATACTGCTCGACTGGTACGCCCGCGAGGGTCGTGACCTGCCGTGGCGTCGTACGCGCGATCCCTACCGGATCTGGCTCTCGGAAGTGATCCTCCAGCAGACCCGCGTGGCGCAGGGGATGGAGTACTACCTCCGTTTCACGGAGCGTTTTCCCGACGTTGCGTCGCTCGCCGCCGCGCCCGAGGACGAGGTGCTGAAACTCTGGCAGGGGCTGGGCTATTACAGCCGCGCCCGCAACCTCCGGGCCGCCGCCCGTGAGGTCGTAGAGCGTTTCGGAGGGGTGTTTCCCCGCTCGTTGGACGACGTGCGTTCGCTGCGCGGCGTGGGCGACTATACCGCGGCGGCCATCTGCTCGGCGGCTTACGACGCTCCGTGCGCCGTCGTCGACGGCAATGTCTACCGGGTGCTCTCGCGGCTCTTCGACCTCGCCGAACCGATCGACACCACGGCCGGAAAACGGGCTTTCGCCTGCTTGGCGCAGTCGCAGCTCGACGCCGCGCATCCGGGCCGCTACAACCAGGCGATCATGGACTTCGGGGCGATTCAGTGTACGCCCGCGTCGCCCCGCTGCGAAGCATGTCCGCTGTCGGAGAGCTGTCTGGCCCTCGCTGCCGGAACCGTCGCCGACCGTCCCGTGAAACGAGGCAAAACCCGGGTCCGCGACCGCTGGTTCAATTACCTGCACGTCGCCTCGGGCGACCGGGTCCTGCTGCACCGCCGCGAGGGGCGCGACATCTGGCAGGGACTTTACGAGTTTCCGCTGATCGAGACCGACGCTCCCGTTGAATTCCCGGACCTCGCGGCTCTGCCGCAGTTCCGCCGCCTGCTGGGTGACGGTCCGTGGCATCTGGTGCGCAGCGTTTCCCTGCCCCGGCACCAGCTGTCTCACCAGCGGCTTCATGCGGTCGTTCACCGCATCGAAACGCCTGCATTCACTCCGGCCGCCGCTGCTATGGCCGTCCCGGCCGACTCGCTGGGCGACTATGCCGTGCCGCGGCTCGTCGACCGTTACCTGATGCAGGCCGGTTCGGACGACTCCTCGTTTTAAATCCCGCCTCGGCGGGATTTAGGAGTAGGCCGGATTTGTAAACACGGCTGTGAGCCGTGGGTTTGCGGTCGGATTATCGTATCAGATACCCGATGTAGGCGACGTAGATCGCCAGGAAGATCGCGCCCTCCCAACGGTCGATCGCCCGGCGTTTGAACGTGAAGGCCGCGAGGAACAGCAGCACCGAACTCAATACGACCATCAGCAGGTCCCAGACCGTGATGTCGTCCATCGAGAGCGGATGGATCGTCGCGCTCAAGCCCAGGATCAGCAGGATGTTGGCGATGTTCGATCCGATGACGTTGCCCAGCGCCATGTCGGCCTTGCCCTTGAACAGCGACACGAGCGACGAGGCCAGCTCGGGCAGCGATGTGCCGCCAGCCACGAGCGTGATGGCGATCACCGATTCGCTGATTCCGAGCCGCCGGGCGATCTCCGTGGCGCTGCGGAGGAACATTTCGCCGCCGAAAATCAGTCCGGCGAGGCCTCCGACGATCATCGCGGCCATGAGCCATCCGGCCATTCCGGGTTTCGCTCCGGCGTCCGGGGCCGTCGCCTCGGGCCGTTTCGTGGTGTGGATCGTGTACCACATCAGCGCGCCGTAGAGCAGGAGCATGACGATGCCGTCGATGCGTCCGATGCGGTCCGCCGCACCTTTGAAGACATAGGAGTCCGCTGCCAGCGCCAGCAGCAACAGCGATACGATCACTCCGAACGGAATGTCGCGGCGGATGTTGCCCGCCGTGAGCGGCAGGGGGCGGATAAGGGCGCAGACGCCCAGGATGACGAAGACGTTGAAGATGTTCGACCCCACGACGTTGCCGATTGCCACGTCGCTTTTGCCTGCGATGGCCGAGAGCACCGACACGACCAGTTCGGGCGTCGAGGTACCGACGGCGACCACCGTGAGCCCGATGATGAATTCCGGCACGCGGAACCGCTGCGCCAACGCCGCGGAGCCGTCCGTCAGGAAGTTCGCGCCTGCGAGGATCAGTCCGAGGCCGATGATGAGGAGTAAGATGTCCAAACTATGAATTTTGAATTGTGAATTCTGAATTGTTTGATCATGCCAGCAGGATCAGACTCACGGCCATCAGGGCCATGCCGGCCACCACGCCGTAGATGGAGATGTGCGCCTCGCCGTATTCGCGGGCCGCGGGCAGCAGTTCGTCGATCGAGATGAAGACCATGATGCCTGCCACGCCTGCAAGGATGCAGCCCATCAGCGTCGGGGTCATGAAGGGCGTCAGCACCAGATAGGCCAGTACGGCGCCGACCGGTTCGGCGAGGCCCGAGAGGAGCGACAGGCGGAAAGCCTTTCGGCGGTCGCCCGTGGCGTAGTAGATCGGGATCGAGACGGCGATGCCTTCGGGAATGTTGTGGATGGCGATGGCCACGGCGATGGCTACGCCGAGGGCCATGTTGTCCACCGCCGAAGTGAAGGTGGCGATGCCTTCGGGGAAGTTGTGGATGCCGATGGCCAGCGCCGTCATCACGCCCATGCGCATCAGACGGGGATTGTGCGGCTGATGGTCCATCTCCTCGACTCTGTGTGCTTCGTGGGGATTCTCGATCGAGGGGACCAGCCGGTCGATGACGCCGATCAGCAGAATGCCCGCGAAGAAACTCGCCACGGTGACGATCACGCCCGTGTGTGCGCCCCATTCGGCCGAGAGGGTCGTGTTTGCCTGCTGGAACAGCTCGACGAACGAGACGTAGATCATCACGCCGCCCGAGAGGCCCAGCGAGAACGAAAGCAGCCGTTTGTTGGTGCGTTTGGCGAAGAAGGCGATCGCGCTGCCGATGCCCGTGGCGAGGCCCGCGCCGAGTGTCAGCAGCAGGGGGATGAGGATATTGTGTTCTTCCATACGAATCGTTTTCGTTTGTTTGGCAAATACGCAGCAAACCGTCCGGGTTGCCGGGTTTTCCACCGCAAAGATAATGCATAAAACGAAATACCGAACCCGCAAGGGTTCGGTATTTGTAGGTAAACGAACATGCAGAAAAGAGTAAATATCATGTTTACAGGTATTTAATTC
>CDZP01038057.1_pt1 | contig 11669 bp, 10 predicted proteins | sample 554941 | NCBI WGS metagenome assembly CDZP01 (sample SAMEA3182064, study PRJEB8094) | gut metagenome | biome: human; feature: gut; material: Stool; isolation source: human stools | place: Canada | collected 2013-01-28
GCGAAGGTGGCGGAATTGGTAGACGCGCTAGCTTCAGGTGTTAGTGTTCTTACGGACGTGGGGGTTCAAGTCCCCCCCCTCGCACCAAACGAGGCGATATCAAAAAAAGTAAGATGACTGTGCGAAGGTGGCGGAATTGGTAGACGCGCTAGCTTCAGGTGTTAGTGTCCTTACGGACGTGGGGGTTCAAGTCCCCCCCCTCGCACCAATTATCTTTACTTCCTTTCTTGTTTCTTCCCTGATTTTTCATCCCTGATTCAAATTCATTATCATCAGCATGATGCCAGCAATAAGCGCCAGGCACGATGGCAGCAAAACGTAATGCCGCAACTGTTTGTGATACAGCATCACCGGCGTCAATATTAATCCCATCAGAATGACAATCCGCCACTGATCCGGCGATAAATCCGCATACATCAGCCCTGCAATCAGCAATCCCGGCAGCAACACTCCCCAGCCACTGCCCAGCGTACGTTGCAACATGGTTTCATCTCTTTCATTGATAATGATAACTAATATCATATGATAATTTTTATCATTTGCAAGCCAGAGAAATCCCTTGCTATCGGGTAAACCTATCGCTAGGATTAGCAATCATTATCATTTAGATTACTATCCCGATTATGGCCTATCGTTCCGCACCGCTCTATGAAGATGTTATCTGGCGAACGCATCTCCAGCCGCAGGATGCTGGGCTTGCACAAGCCATACGGGCGACGATCGCCGAACATCGTGAACATTTGCTCGAGTTTATCCGCCTGGATGAACCCGCTCCGCTTAACGCCATGACGCTGGCGCAATGGTCATCAACGAATGCGCTAAGTTCTCTACTGGTGGTCTATTCCGATCATATCTATCGCAACCAACCAACGATGATCCGCGAGAACAAACCGCTGATCTCACTATGGGCGCAATGGTATATCGGCCTGATGGTGCCACCATTAATGTTGGCGCTGCTGACGCAGGAAAAAGCATTAGATGTGTCGCCGGAACATTTCCACGTTGAGTTTCACGAAACCGGACGCGCCGCCTGTTTCTGGGTCGATGTGTGTGAAGATAAAAACGCAACACTACATTCGCCGCAGCAGCGAATGGAAACGTTAATCAGTCAGGCGCTGGTTCCGGTAGTGCAGGCATTAGAAGCAACGGGAGAGATCAACGGCAAACTTATCTGGAGCAATACCGGTTATTTGATCAACTGGTATCTGACTGAGATGAAACAGCTGCTTGGCGAGGCGACGGTTGAATCGCTGCGCCATGCCCTCTTTTTTGAGAAAATGCTCACGAACGGTGAAGATAATCCACTCTGGCGTACCGTGGTACTGCGCGACGGCCTGCTGGTGCGCCGCACTTGCTGCCAGCGTTATCGCTTACCGGATGTGCAGCAATGTGGCGATTGTATGCTGAAATGAAAGCACTGCCGGGGAAGTAAACCCGGCATCATGCGGATTAATAGGGATGCAACACATTACTTGCTTCGCAATGCCGCATACATAACAGAATATCTGCGGCCTCCAACAACCCTGCATCAGAACTTACGCCCAGTTTCGACATCACATTAAATTTATGTGCACGGATCGTTTTGATATTGCGTTTAAGCTGCTCGGCAATTTGTGTCATTGAGTAGCCACGCGACATAAAGCGCAATATTTCTCTCTCCGTCGGGCTTAGCGTTCGGCTTTGATTAATGTACCACTGATTGTTCAGTCGGTCGGTCGCCTGACGTACACCATTTAATGACAAAAAGAGTTCCTGATGAAAAATCTCCAGCGTTGACGCTTTACTTAATACACCGTCCAGCGGTGATGGCGACAATGAGCCGATCAGCCGAGCTTCAATATCATCATCCGCAATAACTAAACGCCGGGTACGCGGAAACTTAATCGCCAGTTCAGTCAGGCAAGATAATCCCTCTCTACGCTCACCTCTCATGGCAGAAAAAGAAAAAATGACCGCCGCAAACGAGATCCGCGACATGGCATCCTGAAATGACTCCTGACTGGTATAGGTATGGAGCTTATAAGGGTTACCCGCAAACTTTCTGAATAAACTCTCAATACCGATACTACTCATGACGCATTTTTCTATGAGTGCGACATTTCTCTTCTTAATTCGGCTGTGTTCCATTCTGCGGCATCTCCATAAACAGAAGGCAAGTTAAGTTCTCTTGCACCCTGTGCGCTATTTATCCATGCATACATTTCAGCGTTGCTGTGAATTGCCAGTCGACGCATCGCACTGTTTTTTTGGGCGCTGATAGTTTTATTACTTTTCTTAAGCAATGAAGCTATCTGGTTGATGCCCCATCCTTTACCTAATAGCCGCAGTACCTTGCGCTCTGAAAGAGTGAGAATGACGGAGCGATAGCTAAAATCATGAGTTTCAGTCATTGCCGGAGAGGTCAGCATGGCGCTGATACGCTCTGCGTGCGTATTGCCGGAACGTACGGTCTTGACCAGATTCTCAATGGGTTCAACATCAGACAATAACGTCGCCGTAGGGCACATAAGCAGTTCTACTGCCTGGGAATACCAGGAGCGTGACACCATGAAAACCCAGTGAATTTCCCGATATTGTGAGATTAAAGAATAATAATGTTCACAAACAGAACGTGGATCTTCACTTTCACCGGCTAAATCAGCAATGACTAATCCGGAACGACGTAATTGTAATAAGGTAAGGTCCTCCGCAGAGGCGCTGGATATTATTTCATATTCAGGGAAGTGAGTCCTCATGACCTCTTTTAACCCTGCTTGCATAACAGGTATTTTACTGATAACAATTCCATTTTTGCAGCATCCTGGCAACATATTTCCTCCACATCCACTGTCTAAAAATTATGATGGTTTATTCAGGATATTCATTCCTTAAATGTTTCCAGCAAATTAATAGATTAAGCGAATAAATTATCCTTAGCATTCACTTTCATATCAGCATACTCCTGCTGCACAACAACTCCACTGCATGTGTCAGAAGGTTAGCATCAAATGATAACCTGGTGAAATAGCCTGGAGACATTTAAAATATCTACATTAAGTTGTTAGAAATACTTAATGAAAAACAGAATTCTCATTCATTTAATTTATAATTAACTGATATCCCTTCCAGTAGAATGCAAAATCACACAATCAATATTTATTCAATAAAATCTGATAGTTTTAACTTGTAAAAATTAAAAAACGCGCCCAGTTATCTTTTATCCTGATTCGTAAAGGCTAAACAATAAATTCATTATAGTGATAATATTCATGTGATAATTTATTTGCGACGAGAGATAATTCGCTTTTTATCACCGAGCTTCTCCCGATAACCAGGATTAATCAGCGCAATTTTGATCTTAACCTACCGCAAAACAACCGTGCTTCATGATACAAATGGATTCTCATTATCTGAACAATACGCAGCACGTCTATGACAAAGGGCGAGTTATGCAAACTGAGCAACAGCGAGCCGTAACACGGCTTTGTATCCAGTGTGGATTATTTCTTTTGCAACATGGTGCGGAAAGCGCGTTGGTTGATGAGCTTTCCTCACGACTGGGTCGGGCGCTGGGAATGGACAGCGTCGAAAGTTCTATCTCTTCGAACGCCATAGTGCTGACAACTATTAAAGATGGGCAATGCCTGACATCGACACGAAAAAATCAAGATCGCGGCATTAATATGCATGTGGTGACTGAAGTCCAGCACATTGTGATTCTGGCGGAGCATCATCTGCTGGATTACAAAGGTGTAGAGAAACGATTTAGCCAAATTCAGCCATTACGTTACCCGAGATGGCTGGTAGCCTTAATGGTCGGCCTTTCTTGCGCCTGTTTCTGTAAACTCAATAAAGGTGGCTGGGATGGTGCCGTCATCACCTTCTTTGCCAGTACGGTCGCGATGTATATCCGCCAGCTGCTGGCACAACGTCATCTTCATCCACAGATCAACTTTTGCCTCACCGCTTTCGCCGCCACCACCATTTCCGGTTTGCTTTTGCAACTTCCCACTTTCAGCAATACACCCACTATCGCGATGGCCGCCAGCGTTCTGCTGCTGGTGCCGGGTTTTCCGTTGATTAATGCCGTCGCCGATATGTTTAAAGGCCACATCAATACCGGACTGGCACGCTGGGCGATCGCCAGTCTGCTGACACTGGCTACCTGCGTCGGCGTAGTAATGGCACTGACGATTTGGGGGCTACGCGGATGGGTGTGATCGAATTTCTGTTAGCGTTGGCGCAGGATATGATCCTCGCCGCCATTCCTGCGGTCGGCTTTGCGATGGTGTTCAACGTTCCCGTGCGGGCGTTACGCTGGTGTGCGCTGCTTGGCTCGATAGGTCATGGTTCCCGAATGATCTTAATGACCAGCGGGCTGAATATTGAGTGGTCAACTTTTATGGCTTCTATGCTGGTCGGCACCATTGGTATTCAATGGTCGCGCTGGTATCTGGCGCATCCGAAAGTGTTTACCGTGGCGGCTGTTATTCCTATGTTCCCTGGCATATCGGCTTATACCGCAATGATTTCGGCGGTAAAAATCAGCCAGCTAGGTTACAGCGAACCGTTGATGATTACCCTGTTAACCAACTTTCTTACAGCTTCATCAATTGTTGGTGCGTTATCCATCGGTCTTTCCATTCCTGGATTATGGTTGTACCGCAAGCGCCCTCGCGTATAAAATTGCCTCGCTTAAGCACACGGATGAGAGACAGCCTCCTCTCCTCCGTGTGTTACTATAAAAGTTATCTCCCTTCTCGTTCATCGTTCCATATTTGAGAAACAGTATGTCTTCCAGAGTTTTGACCCCGGACGTCGTTGGTATTGACGCCCTGGTACACGATCACCAAACCGTTCTGGCAAAAGCTGAAGGCGGTGTGGTTGCCGTATTTGCTAACAATGCCCCGGCGTTTTATGCCGTCACGCCTGCACGCCTGGCTGAACTGCTAGCGCTGGAAGAAAAGCTGGCGCGTCCGGGAAGCGATGTCGCTCTGGACGATCAACTCTATCAGGAACCGCAAGCTGCTCCCGTTGCTGTACCCATGGGGAAATTCGCCATGTATCCGGACTGGCAACCCGATGCCGACTTTATCCGCCTGGCGGCGCTATGGGGCGTGGCACTAAGAGCGCCGGTGACCACCGAAGAACTGGCCTCATTCATTGCCTACTGGCAGGCGGAAGGTAAAGTCTTTCACCATGTGCAGTGGCAACAAAAACTGGCGCGCAGCCTGCAAATCGGTCGTGCCAGCAACGGCGGACTGCCTAAACGAGATGTGAATACGGTCAGTGAACCTGACAGCCAAATTCCACCAGGATTCAGAGGGTAACGATGAAAAACGTTGGCGACCTGATGCAACGCCTGCAAAAAATGATGCCTGCCCATATCAAACCTGCTTTCAAAACGGGTGAAGAACTACTGGCCTGGCAGAAAGAACAAGGGGCGATCCGCTCCGCCGCTCTCGAACGTGAAAATCGGGCGATGAAAATGCAGCGCACCTTTAACCGCTCCGGTATTCGTCCACTGCATCAGAACTGCTCCTTTGAGAACTATCGCGTTGAGTGTGAAGGGCAGATGAATGCGTTAAGCAAAGCGCGCCAGTATGTCGAAGAGTTTGACGGCAACATCGCCAGCTTCATCTTTTCTGGTAAGCCAGGAACCGGCAAAAACCATCTGGCGGCGGCAATCTGCAACGAGCTGCTGCTACGCGGTAAATCCGTATTGATCATCACCGTGGCCGATATTATGTCGGCGATGAAAGATACCTTCAGGAATAGCGGTACCAGCGAAGAACAACTGCTTAACGATCTGAGCAATGTTGATCTGCTGGTGATCGATGAGATCGGCGTGCAAACCGAATCGAAATACGAAAAAGTGATCATCAACCAGATCGTCGATCGCCGCTCTTCTTCCAAACGCCCAACCGGGATGCTGACCAACAGTAATATGGAAGAGATGACCAAGTTGCTGGGCGAACGCGTGATGGACCGTATGCGCCTGGGTAACAGTTTGTGGGTGATCTTCAACTGGGATAGCTACCGTAGCCGGGTAACGGGTAAAGAGTATTAATCCCCGTTTCTGGCGGTATACTGCGACACAATTCCACCTTGAGTAATGATGATGAAAACTGTTAAACATCTTCTGTGCTGTGCCATTGCCGCCAGCGCATTAATTTCCACCGGGGCACATGCTGCGTCATGGAAAGATGCGCTCTCCAGCGCCGCCAGCGAACTTGGCAACCAAAACAACACGACACAGGAAGGCGGTTGGTCGCTCGCGTCATTAACTAACTTGCTTAGCAGCGGGAACCAGGCCTTAAGCGCAGATAACATGAACAATGCCGCAGGCATTCTGCAATACTGCGCGAAGCAAAAGCTGGCTTCGGTAACCGATGCCGAAAACATCAAGAATCAGGTACTGGAAAAACTGGGCCTGAACAGTGAAGAGCAAAAAGAAGACACCAACTATCTGGATGGCATTCAGGGTTTGCTGAAAACTAAAGATGGTCAGCAACTCAATCTGGATAATATCGGAACGACTCCGCTGGCAGAAAAGGTGAAAACCAAAGCCTGCGATCTGGTGTTAAAGCAGGGGCTGAACTTCATTTCCTGAACCGCGAAACGCCGCGTTTTAGCTGTTACCCGGCTGACGCGGCTCTCTCCTGCCCTTTTCCCTGCTCCTGGACGGTTTTCCCCCTGTTACACGGGAAGCGACCGTAATCAAAAAAGTCTGTTTATAAACTAATTCCTAACAACATCGCATTTTTTTGACACTAGAATTGCAGCAATATGGCCACGCCATTACATTGTGCTTCTCAAAAAGCTTAAACGTTGGCTAAACGGCCCGGTTTAGTGAGGATCGCCCGTTGTCAGAACTACTCTCTTTCGCCCTTTTTCTCGCCTCTGTGCTGATTTACGCATGGAAAGCGGGACGTAACACCTGGTGGTTTGCAGCCACGTTAACGGTGCTGGGGCTATTTGTCGTTTTAAATATCACCCTGTTTGCCAGCGACTATTTTACTGGTGATGGTATTAACGACGCGGTTCTCTATACCTTAACCAACAGCCTGACCGGTGCTGGTGTCAGCAAATACATTCTTCCGGGTATCGGCATTGTGCTGGGGCTGACGGCGGTGTTCGGTGCGCTGGGCTGGATCCTGCGCCGTCGTCGTCATCATCCGCACCATTTTGGTTACAGCCTGCTGGCACTCTTACTGGCGTTGGGTTCAGTGGATGCCAGCCCGGCATTTCGTCAGATAACGGAACTGGTGAAGTCCCAGTCACGCGACGGCGACCCGGACTTTGCGGCTTATTATAAAGAGCCGTCGAAAACTATCCCTGACCCGAAACTCAACCTGGTTTATATCTACGGCGAAAGTCTCGAGCGGACCTATTTTGATAACGAAGCTTTCCCGGATCTCACGCCTGAACTGGGCGCGTTGAAAAATGAAGGCCTGGATTTCAGCCACACGCAGCAGCTGCCGGGAACGGATTACACGATTGCGGGTATGGTGGCTTCTCAGTGCGGCATTCCGCTTTTTGCCCCATTTGAAGGTAACGCCTCCGCTTCTGTTTCCAGCTTCTTCCCGCAGAACATCTGTCTGGGCGATATCCTGAAAAACTCGGGTTATCAGAACTATTTCGTGCAGGGCGCGAATCTGCGTTTTGCCGGTAAAGATGTGTTCCTGAAGTCGCATGGCTTCGACCACTTATACGGCTCAGAAGAGCTGAAAAGCGTGGTAGCCGACCCGCACTATCGCAACGACTGGGGATTCTACGACGATACCGTTCTCGATGAAGCGTGGAAAAAGTTTGAAGAGCTTTCCCGCTCAGGTCAGCGATTCTCACTGTTTACCCTGACAGTCGATACCCATCACCCGGATGGTTTTATCTCGCGTACCTGTAACCGCAAAAAATATGATTTTGACGGTAAGCCGAATCAGTCATTCAGCGCGGTAAGTTGCAGCCAGGAGAATATCGCGACGTTTATCAACAAAATCAAAGCGTCACCGTGGTTTAAAGATACCGTCATCGTCGTCTCTTCTGACCATTTAGCGATGAACAACACGGCGTGGAAATACCTTAATAAACAGGATCGCAATAACCTGTTTTTTGTCATCCGTGGCGACAAGCCGCAGCAAGAGACGCTGGCAGTGAAGCGTAACACGATGGATAACGGCGCGACGGTGCTGGACATTCTCGGTGGCGATAACTATCTCGGACTTGGTCGTAGCAGTTTATCCGGGCAGTCGATGTCGGAAATCTTCCTCAATATCAAAGAGAAAACATTGGCGTGGAAGCCGGATATCATCCGCCTGTGGAAATTCCCTAAAGAGATGAAAGAGTTCACCATCGACCAGCAGAAAAACATGATTGCCTTCTCGGGTAGCCATTTCCGTTTGCCGCTGCTGTTGCGGGTTTCAGACAAGCGCGTAGAACCGCTGCCGGAAAGTGAATACTCAGCACCGCTGCGTTTCCAGCTGGCCGATTTCGCTCCACGCGACAATTTCGTCTGGGTTGACCGTTGCTATAAGATGGCACAACTCTGGGCTCCGGAACTGGCACTTTCCACCGACTGGTGTGTCTCGCAAGGGCAGCTTGGCGGTCAGCAAATTGTCCAGCATGTTGATAAAACAACATGGAAGGGCAAAACGGCATTTAAAGATACGGTCATCGACATGGCGCGTTATAAAGGCAATGTCGATACGCTGAAAATTGTTGATAACGATATTCGCTACAAAGCCGACAGTTTCATCTTCAACGTCGCCGGTGCGCCAGAAGAGGTGAAACAGTTTAGTGGGATTTCCCGTCCAGAGTCGTGGGGCCGCTGGTCCAACGCGCAGCTGGGCGATGAAGTAAAAATCGAGTACAAGCATCCGCTGCCGAAGAAATTTGACCTGGTGATTACCGCCAAAGCATACGGCAATAACGCCAGCCGTCCTATTCCGGTACGCGTAGGCAATGAAGAACAAACTCTTGTGCTGGGCAATGAAGTGACCACCACCACACTGCATTTCGATAACCCAACCGATGCCGACACACTGGTAATTGTGCCGCCGGAACCTGTCTCAACCAACGAAGGGAATATCCTCGGACACTCGCCGCGTAAGCTCGGGATCGGCATGGTGGAAATTAAAGTTGTGGAACGTGAAGGGTAATTTCTGACTGATGTGTAGGTCGCATAAGGTGCGACCTACACATCTTCTCCGGCCTACAAAACATCATTGAGAAACAGAAAAAAAACAGCGCCCAACACTTCCCCGGACGCTGCATGGCAACTTTAATAATCTCGCCTTATCAGAAAGTAATTACACCCTTAATCAACTCACGATTGTTAATCACATCGCGCTCGTAGGTTTCTGCCAGCGTGGCGAACGGATAGCGATGGGTTAACATCATGTCGGCAGTGATTTTTCCTTCCGCCATCAGTCGACCGACTTTAGCAAAATCTTCCGGCGTGGCGTTGCGGCTGCCCATCATCGTCGTTTCTTTTTTATGGAATTCCGGATCGGAGAACTGCAACTCACCTTTAAACAGGCCGACAAATACCACCGTGCCGCCGTGACGAATCAAATTCACGGTGTTATTCATCGCATGTTGATTACCTGTCGCGTCGATCACTTTCTGCGCCAGCGAACCACCAAACTGCGCCCGTAGCTGCGCGTCAAAATCTTCGGCTGACGGGTCCAGTAAAGGTAATTCCAGACACGTTGCCACATGTTCACGGCGCGCCGGACTGGTATCCGCCACCACCACCTGTGCGCCATCGGCTTTAGCGATTGCCGCCGCGCCCAAACCGATTGGCCCCGCCCCGACCACCAGCACCTGCTCGCCGGGAGCAATGGCTGCGCGACGCACCGCATGAGCGCTAATAGCGAAAGGTTCAATCAATGCGGCCGCCTGCGGGTCAATACCGTCTGCGGGCAAAATGTTCGCCACCGGCACGCTCAAATACTCACTAAAACCGCCATCCTGATGCACGCCAATGACTGAAATTTTTTCACAGCAATTGGTACGCCCGCTTTTACACGCCGGGCATTGCTGACAGGCAACATAAGGGATCACAGCAACTTGCTGACCATTTTTAAGATCAGCAATATTTTTACCCAGCCCAACAATCTCCCCACATATTTCATGGCCTAAAACACGTGGATAACTAAAAAATGGTTGATTTCCACCCCAGGCATGAATATCGGTACCGCAAATCCCGACAGACTTAATTTTTATTAATGCTTCATTGTCACCCGGAATAGGTATCTCGCGTTGTTTCCAGACTAATTCTTTCGGCTGCTGGCAAATTAAAACATTCATCGTAGACATGATTCGGCTCTCCATTTTTTGTTGCCTTAGATATCAATGAAAATGAAAAATGGCAGCGGAACGGAAAATCTGTTTTGTGAAAACACACGCATAAAAATGTTTTAAATCGGGTTTTAATGGACTCACAAGGAGGAAAATATGAGTCGTTCACAAAATTTACGCCACAATGTGATTAACCAGGTCATTGATGATATGGCGCGGGGTCATATCCCTTCCCCACTTCCATCGCAAAGTGCGCTGGCGGAAATGTACAACATCAGCCGCACTACAGTGCGTCATATTCTCAGCCACTTACGCGAATGCGGCGTCTTAACGCAGGTTGGAAACGACTATGTGATTGCGCGTAAACCTGACCATGATGACGGTTTCGCCTGTACTACCGCTTCAATGAGTGAACAAAACAAAGTGTTTGAGCAGGCTTTTTTCACGATGATAAACCAGCGCCAGTTACGCCCTGGGGAAACTTTTTCTGAACTGCAACTGGCTCGGGCCGCGGGTGTCAGCCCGGTTGTAGTAAGAGAATATCTTTTAAAATTCGGCCGTTATAATCTTATTCAAAGCGAAAAGCGCGGCCAGTGGAGCATGAAGCAATTCGATCAATCCTACGCCGAGCAGCTGTTTGAACTACGCGAAATGCTCGAAACACATTCACTTCAGCACTTTCTCAACCTGCCTGATCATGATCCCCGCTGGCTGCAGGCGAAAACCATGCTCGAACGTCATCGGCTACTGCGTGACAACATCGGCAATAGCTTTCGCATGTTCTCGCAACTTGACAGAGATTTTCACTCCTTACTGCTTTCAGCTGCCGACAATATCTTTTTTGATCAATCTCTTGAGATCATCTCAGTCATCTTTCATTTTCACTATCAATGGGACGAAAGCGATCTTAAACAGCGCAATATCATTGCCGTCGATGAGCATATGACCATTCTCAGCGCTCTGATTTGCCGCAGTGACCTTGATGCCACCCTTGCGCTCCGTAACCATTTGAATTCAGCTAAACAATCAATGATTCGATCCATTAATGAGAACACGCGTTATGCTCATTAAGTACGGATTAAAAACAGCAAACTATTAGGGAAGGTGCGAACAAGTCCCTGATATGAGATCATGTTTGTCATCTGGAGCCATGGAACAGGGTTCATCATGAGTCATCAACTTACCTTCGCCGACAGTGAATTCAGCAGTAAGCGCCGTCAGACCAGAAAAGAGATTTTCTTGTCCCGCATGGAGCAGATTCTGCCATGGCAAAACATGGTGGAAGTCATCGAGCCGTTTTACCCCAAGGCTGGTAATGGCCGGCGACCTTATCCGCTGGAAACCATGCTACGCATTCACTGCATGCAGCATTGGTACAACCTGAGCGA
>CDZP01020947.1_pt1 | contig 11307 bp, 7 predicted proteins | sample 554941 | NCBI WGS metagenome assembly CDZP01 (sample SAMEA3182064, study PRJEB8094) | gut metagenome | biome: human; feature: gut; material: Stool; isolation source: human stools | place: Canada | collected 2013-01-28
AATAATCACTCTACGAGCGATTATTTTTGCCCACCGTCCTGATAAAACCCTGATGTAGCAAATAAGCTATTGCGACGCCTTGGTGGACTTGGATCTTGGCCGTTTTCCTTACGACATTAGAGATGCCCGTGTCGGCTAACAGGCCTAGGGGGCTGCGATCTAGCTCCCACTCTAGGCCGTGTTCGCTTATCTCTGTGTTGGGAGCGATGGCGATGATGGAGAACGTCTTGCCCTCGGCGCCCTCGATGGTCCAAGTCTCGTCCTGGTGCAGGATTCTGGCCGTAACTTCGTCTTCTTCGATCCAGACGGGGGCGTCCGCATAGCCTGCCAGTAGCCCTAACACAGACAGGGCCATGTCCGGGCGGCCGCCGGTGGCGCAGGTTGCTACCACTTCGGCACCTGGCCAGCGACGCCGGACGGAATCGAGCGCAAGCGCCAGATCGGTATAGTCCTTGTAGGGATCGTGGCGCTCCACTTCAAAATCGGAAGCGGCATCGACCAGAGCGCGCCCCTCATCACTAACGGTGTCGGCGTCGCCGACGTAGACGTCGCAGCTCAGGCCAGCGCCCAACAGAGCATCCAGGCCGCGGTCCACGGCGACGATGTGGTCGCACTCCCCTGCCAGGTGGCAAAGCAACTCGGCGCTCGCCACCACCGGCGAGCCGCAAACCACTAATACTTTACAAGCCACGGCCCTCGCCTAGCCCTCAAACGAAAGCACACGGGCCAGGTCCAGGTCCTCATAGCTGTCGATAAAGATATCGCAGTTATCGCAAACCTCGTCCCGCTCCATACGGCCGTGCGGATCATAGATGCCCACGCGTTTAAAGCCTGCAGTGCCAGAGCTCTTAAGTCCAAAGACGGCGTCCTCAAACACCCATGTGCACTCAAACTTGTGCCCATGACGCTCTTCCAGGCGGCGCAGCGCAAGCTCGTACACATCGGGGAACTGCTTGGAGCGTCCTGCCTCGCCCGTCGTGGTAACAAACTCCATGAACGCGTCGAGCCCGGCGCCAGCGAGCGCAGACTGCACCAGCTCGGCCGGCGTGGACGTAGCCACGCACATGGCAATGCCTGCCGCCTTCGCCTGCTCCAAAAACGCCAGGAGCCCCTCGCGCGGCGGCACCTTGGAGTAGCCATCGATCAGGATGTCGCTAAGCTCGCGATACAGCTCCTCACCATTTGCGCCAATGCCCCACGTGTCGTGGTAGGCCTGGCATTCGTCCTCGAGCGAAAGATGCTCAAACTGGGCAAAATCGTCGACCGTCACGTCAACTCCGTGTCGGTGCAATAATTCGGGCTGGGCATAGGCCCAAACGGGGGTGCTATTTACCAGCGTGCCGTCGCAATCGAAAATAAAAGCAACCTTGGGAGCGGCGGTATGGGACATAAACGAACCTTTCGATATCAAATGGTAAACATCCTGCTAAAAACGTTTTACCAAACGTCAGCCAAACAATTTTGAAACCCAAATTGGTAAAACTGTCAAGAGTTTTACCACGGCAATTCTGCCAGTGGTATAAACATGTCGCTTACCGATTAAAAGCCCCCGCAAATCCGCTTTCGTCCATAAAACTAACGCACAGGTGTTATCGTAGTTTCTGCCGAAAGTTCCACCGAGCACGCGAGGTGGAACGAATCACAGAAACTTCGCCGTCCCTTCGATTCGTGCAGCCTTGGACCTTTCGCATCTAGTCACCAAGGCAACACGCTGCCGCGTCATGATGGGATCAAACGTGAGCGATTCAAAGCTAAAGCCAACGGCTAAAAAGCCCGCAACCCGCAAACCGGCTCCGCACGCACCGGAGCTCTCCAAGGACGATGTCTATCTGTTTGGCATTGGTATGTGGGAGCGCAGCTGGGAAAAGATGGGCGCGCATCCCGACACGCAGCAGCGCACGCGCGGCTGGCGCTTTTGCGTTTGGGCGCCCGACGTAAAGAGCGTCCACGTCATTGGCGAATTTAACGACTGGGATGAGGAAGCCAACCCGCTGGTGCCCGTGCATACGAGCGCTATCTGGGAAGGCTTTATTCCTGGCGCCGAGCAGGGCCAGCTCTATAAATACCTCATCGAGACCAACGAGGGCGAAAAGCTCTACAAAGCCGATCCGTATGCCTTTAAGGCCGAGTGCCCTCCGGGTACCGCCAGTGTGCTGTGGACCCTCGATGGCTACAAGTGGAACGACGCCGCGTGGCTCAAGCGCCGCGCCGACCACAACCACATGTCGCAGCCGCTCAACATCTACGAGGTGCATATTGGCTCGTGGAAGCGCCACGGCGACGCGCCGCAGGGCGAGCCCGACGAGTACGGCAACTACCCCGGCCCCATGGATCCCTTCCCCGCGCAGCGCGGTGAGTTCTACACCTACGAGGATCTGTCGGTTGAGCTCGTGGACTACGTGCGCGACATGGGCTATACGCATATCGAGGTCATGCCGCTTATGGAACATCCCTTCGATGGCTCCTGGGGCTACCAGACGACTGGCTACTACGCCGCCACGTCGCGCTACGGCAACCCGCAGCAGCTCATGCACTTTATCGATGCGTGCCACGAGGCGGGCATCGGCGTGATCATGGACTGGGTGCCCGGCGGTTTTTGCGCCGACTCCCACGGTCTTGCCACCTTTAACGGCCACATGCTGTTTGAGCACGAGATTCACCCCAACTGGGGCACGCATAAGTTCGACTTCGCCCGCGGCGAGGTCCGCTCCTTCCTTGTCTCCAACGTGCTGTACTGGCTCGAGAACTTCCACGTGGACGGCATTCGCATGGACGGCGTGTCCAGCATGCTGTACCTCAACTTTGGCATCGACGATCCCGGCCAAAAGAAGTTCAACAAGTACGGAACCGAGGAAGACCTGGACGCCAGCGCGTTTATCCGCCAGGTCAACTGCGCCGTTGAGGCGCACTACCCCGACGTGATGATAATGGCCGAGGAGTCCACCGCGTGGCCGCTCGTGACCTACCCGCCGCAGGACGGCGGCCTGGGCTTCCACTACAAGTGGGACATGGGCTGGATGAACGACACCCTGCACTACATGCAGACCGATTTTCCATGGCGCCCCGGCAACCACGGGCTACTCACGTTCTCCATCATGTACGCCTTTACCGAGAACTTTATTTGCCCGCTGAGCCACGACGAGGTCGTGCACGGCAAGTGCTCGCTCATCGGCCGCATGCCGGGTGACTGGTGGCGCCAGTTTGCCGGTCTGCGTACGCTGGCCTTCTACCAGATGACGCACCCCGGTGCCAAGCTCAACTTTATGGGCAACGAGATCGGCCAGTTTATTGAGTGGCGCTACTACGAGTCCATCCAGTGGTTCCTGACCGAGGAGTACGAGACCCACCGTCATCATCAGGCGTTTATCAAGGCGCTCAACCACCTGTACACCGCCGAGCCCGCCCTGTACGAGCGCGGCTACACCGACGACGGCTTTACCTGGATTGACGCGGACAACTCCAAGCAGTCCATCGTGAGCTTTGTGCGCCAGGGCGAGGACGTCGATGACGACCTGGTGATCCTGATCAATTTTGATCCGGCAAGCTACGAGAGCTTCCGCGTGGGCGTGCCGCGCGAGGGCGACTGGGAGGTCATCTTTGATTCCGACCGTCCCGAGTTCGGTGGCAGCGGCTATGCCGGCGAGGAACCCTACACCTGCTCGAGCGAGCCCTATCCCTGGAACGGGCAGATGGACTCCATTGAGATTAAGGTGCCCGGCCTGGCAGGCGTGGTACTTAAGCGCCGCGGTCCCAGCAGCTACAAGCCGCCGGTGGTCGTGGAGCCCAAGAAGGCGACGCGCAAGCGTGCCTCCTCGGTGAAGCCCAAGGCCGCGGCTGCTAAGAAGGCTCCGGCTAAGGCGAAGGCAACTAAGCCCGCCGCCAAGGCCACGGCCAAGTCCACCACGGCCAAGAAGGCAGCCACCAAATAGGCCGCTACCAAGGCAAAGTCTGCTTCTGTTAAGCCGTCTGCCAAGGATGCGTAACAAAGCCGTTACAGCTGTAATACCCGCCCCGCGGGGGCGTAGGATACATGTCATAACCGTTCCGGGAGAAACATCCCCGGGGGAAAGGAACGTATGAATAAGATCTTCGACAACAAGCAGGAGTTTACTGAGCTCTATCGCGATGCCGTCATGAGCATTAGCGGCAAGAGCGTCGAGGCCGCCAGCGACCTGGACCGCTTTAACGCCCTGGCCAAGCTCGTGGCCGAGAAGGCACGCACCGTTGCCACCAAGAGCGACGCCCGCGCCACCGCCGAAGGCAAAAAGCGCGTGTACTACTTCTCGATCGAGTTTTTGATCGGCCGCCTGCTCGACAACTACCTGCTCAACTTTGGCGTGCGCGACATGGTCGCCGAGGCGCTCGACGACATGGGCTTCGATCTGTCCGTCATCGAGAACCAGGAGCCCGATCCGGCGCTGGGCAACGGTGGCCTGGGCCGTCTTGCCGCATGCTTCCTGGATTCCATGGCAGCCGAGGGCATCGCCGGCTACGGCAACGGCATGCGCTACCGCTACGGCCTGTTTAAGCAGGAGATTGTCAACGGCAGCCAGGTCGAGGCCACCGACGAGTGGCTCACCCACGGCTATCCCTGGGAGGTCCGCCGTCAGGACAAGGCCGTGACCATCAAGTTTGGTGGCCATGTTGAGGGCTTTGAGGAGGATGGCCGCACGTTCTACCGCACGGTGGACACGCAGGACATCCTAGCCGTCCCCTACGACATCCCCGTGGTGGGCTATGCCGGCGAGACCGTCAACAAGCTGCGCGTCTGGGCTGCCGAGCCGGTCGAGGAGCACTTTGACCTTGAGGCCTTCAACCGCGGCGACTATGCCCTGGCCGATGCCGAGCGCGCCGAGGCCGAGGCCATCAGCGCCATCCTCTACCCCAACGACGCCGGCGAGCACGGCCGTCTGCTGCGCCTGAAGCAGGAGTACCTGTTTGTCTCGGCCGGCATCTACAGCCTGCTCGACACCTTTGAGAAGGAGCACGGCGAGAACTGGGAGCTGCTGCCGCAGTTTGTTGCCATCCATACCAATGACACCCACCCCGCCATGTGCGGCCCCGAGCTCATGCGTATCCTCATCGACGAGAAGAAGCTCGAGTGGGACGACGCCTGGAACATCGTGACGCAGGTCGTGAGCTACACCAACCACACCATCCTGCCCGAGGCTCTGGAGAAGTGGCCCATCGGCACGTTCTCCAAGCTCCTCCCCCGCGTGTACCAGATCATCGACGAGATCAGCCGTCGTTGGCACGAGTCGTTCGATACCACGCAGGAGGGCTGGCAGGAGCGTCTGCGCCAGACCGCCATTCTGTGGGACGGCGAGATTCGCATGGCCAACCTGTCCGTGATCTGCAGCCATAGCGTCAACGGCGTGGCCAAGATCCACTCCGATATCATCAAGAACATCGTGCTTAAGGACTTCTACGCCCTGACGCCCGAGAAGTTCAACAACAAGACCAACGGCATTTCGCACCGTCGCTTCTTCGCCGAGGCCAACCCCACCTACGCCAAGCTCGTCACCGATGCCATTGGCGACGGCTGGCTCAAGGACGCCTTTGAGTTGGAGAAGCTCAAGGAGTTTAAGGACGACACCGAGTTCCTGAAGGCCGTGGGTGCCTCCAAGCGCGCCAACAAGGAGCGCCTGGCCGCTTACGTCAAGACCGAGACCGGTCTGGTTATTGACCCCAACACCGTCTTCGATGTTCAGGTAAAGCGCTTCCATGCCTACAAGCGCCAGCTCATGAACATCATGAAGGTGATGGACATCTACAACCGTCGCATCGCCGATCCCAACTTCCACGTGACGCCGACGACCTTCATCTTTAGCGGCAAGGCTGCCTCGAGCTACACCTTTGCCAAGGAGACCATCCGCCTCATTAACTCCGTTGCCGACGTCATCAACAACGACCCGCGCGTCAACGAGGTCATGAAGGTCTGCTTTATCCCCAACTTCCGCGTGAGCAACGCCCAGCTCATCTACCCTGCCGCCGAGATCTCGGAGCAGATCTCCACGGCCGGCAAGGAGGCCTCGGGCACGTCCAACATGAAGCTCATGATGAACGGCGCCATTACGCTGGGCACCCTCGACGGCGCCAACATCGAGATCGCCGACCTGGCCGGCCGCGAGAACGAGGCCATCTTTGGCCTGACCGCCCCCGAGGTCGAGCAGCTCTGGGCATCCAACAGCTACTTTGCGTGGGATACCCTCAACGGCGACCGCGAGCGTCTGGGCCGCGTGATGGACGAGCTCAAGGACAACACCTTTGCGGGTCTTTCGGGCAACTTCGAGAGCATCTACAACGAGCTCATGAACAACAACGACCCCGACCTGGTTATGGCCGACTTCCGCAGCTACGTCGACGCCTGGGAGAAGCTCACGAACAGCTACGGCGACCAGGAGACCTGGAACCGCAAGGCCCTGCTCAACACCGCCTCGAGCGGCTGGTTCTCGAGCGACCGCACCATTCGCGAGTACCGCGACGAGATCTGGCACGCTTAAAGGCCGCGAGCTCCCCTATGCCAGCACGGCATTACTCGACGGGCGCGACCGAGCGTCGCGTCCGTCGCTAATGGGTTTAGGAACATCGATGACAGAAGGAGAAATCGATGAGTAAGAAAGAATGCATCGCGATGCTCCTCGCAGGAGGACAGGGCAGCCGATTGGGGGCACTCACCCAAAAGATCGCTAAGCCGGCGGTTAGCTTTGGTGGCAAGTTCCGCATAATCGACTTTTCGCTCTCCAACTGCTCCAACTCGGGCATCGACACGGTGGGTGTTCTGACGCAGTATCGCCCCTACCTGCTGCATGCCTATGTGGGCTCCGGCGAGGCGTGGGATCTTGACAGCCGCGACGGCGGCGTGTCGATCCTGCCGCCGTACGAGACGCAGACCGGCGGCGCCTGGTATGCGGGCACGGCCGACGCCATTACGCAGAACCTCGACTACATCAAGGCCAACGACCCCAAGTACGTCCTGATTCTTTCGGGCGATCACCTGTATCGCATGGACTACCGCAAGATGCTCAAGACGCACATTGAGAACAACGCCGACCTCACGGTAAGCGTTATGCCCGTGCCGTGGGAGGAGGCCAGCCGCTTTGGCATCCTGACCACCGACCCCGAGGACGGCCGCATCACCAAGTTCACCGAGAAGCCCGATAAGCCCGATTCGAATCTCGCGTCCATGGGCATCTACATCTTCTCGGCCGACGTGCTGATCGAGGCGCTCGAGGAGGACGCTCTGGACCAGCGCTCGAGCCACGACTTTGGCAAGGACATCATCCCCAAGCTGCTCGGCGAGGGCAAGCGCCTGTACAGCTACGAGTTCCACGGCTTTTGGAAGGACGTCGGCACCATCGCCAGCTTCCACGAGACCTCGATGGACCTGCTTGGCAACAACCCCGAGTTCGATCTGTTTGACAAGCACTTCCCCATCATGTCCAACATCACCACGCGTCCGCCGCACTACATTGGCCCTGACGGTCGCCTGGACGACTGCCTGGTCTCCAACGGCTGCAAGATCTACGGCACCGCTCGCCACTCGATCCTTTCGACCGATGTCATCATCGAGGAGCGCGCTGTGGTCGAGGACTCCGTGCTGCTGCCGGGTGCGCACGTTAAGAGCGGCGCGCACATCTGCCGCGCTATTTTGGGCGAGAACTCCACGGTCGAAGAGGGCGTGAAGCTCGGCTCTGTCGATACCACCAAGGATACGGCCGTCGTTGGAAATGACGTCGTTATCGGGAAGGGGGAATGATCCGATGATCAATCGCAAGGCCATCGGTTATATCACCGCTAACTACTCTTCGACTTACGGTAGTGTGCTGCTCAAGGACCGCCCCATCGCGTCCGTTCCGTTTTTGGGCCGCTACCGCCTGATCGACTTTCCGCTGTCCAACATGATGAATGCCGGCATCAAGACCGTCGGCGTCGTCATGCCGGGTAACTACCGCTCCCTGATCGACCACGTGGGCTCGGGCAAGGACTGGGGCCTGGACCGCAAGAAGGGCGGCCTGTTCATGGTGCCCGGCAACGCGTATGGCACCACCAAGGGCGGCATGCGCTTCTTGCTGCGCGACATCATCTCCAACAAGACGCTGTTCCAGCGCTCGGACAAGCCCTATGTTGTGATGATGGGCACCAACATCATCTTTAGCATGGACCTCAACACCATCATCGAGGCGCACGAGAACTCCGGTGCCCAGATGACCGTGGTGTACTGCAAGGCCACGCGCAACGTCGATGACGAGACCAAGCTCGAGATTAACGAGAACGGCCGTCTGACGGGCGTGAGCGCCGGCGTCGTGTACGGCGACAACGCCTCTATGGACTGCTGCATCGTCAATCGCGAGACGCTGCTCGAGATCATCGACCACTACCAGGCCGCCGACTATCTGGACCTGCTCGAGGCACTCCAGGGCGACTTTGGCAACATCGACGTGTGCAGCTACGAATACAAGGGCGAGGTCGTGGGCGTGTTTAGCGAGAAGTCGCTGTATCGTCGCAGCATGGACCTGCTCGACCAGACCGTGGCCGACCAGCTCTTCGATCCCGAGCGCCCGATCCTGACCAAGGCCCACGACGTGCCGCCTTCGCGCTATGCGACCGGCAGCCACGCGTGCAACTCGATCATCTCTGCCGGCTGCATCATCAAGGGTACCGTGCGCAACTCGATCCTGTCGCGCGGCGTCGTGGTTGAGGAGGGCGCCTCGGTGACCAACTCGATCATCAACCAGAGCTGCATCATCAAGAGCGGCGCTCGCGTTGAGAATGCCATCCTGGACAAGAACAATGTGGTTCCCACCAACACCGAGCTTCGCGGCACGCCCGAGAACATCCTGGTGCTGGGCAAGGCTCCGTTAACTTCCGATACCACCATCGTACGTTAACGTTGGTACCGCAACATCGCTCGTAACATGTAGAATAGCCGCCCGGTTAGCGCCAGGCGGCTATTCTCGAATTGCAACATTGGAGACAATATGGCTGATTCCAGCAAAAAGATGCAGATCGTGTTTGCCTCGGCCGAGTGCGCACCGTTTGTGAAGACCGGTGGCCTGGGCGACGTGGCGGGCTCGCTGCCTGCGGCGCTCGTGCGCGCGGGCGCCGAGGTCATCGTGATGGTGCCCAAGTACGCCACCATCAAGGACGAGTACAAGTCCCAGATGGAGCACTTCTCCGACTTTTATGTGAGCCTGGGCTGGCGCAATGAATACTGCGGGCTCGAGAAGCTCGAGCACGACGGCGTCACCTATATGTTCATCGACAACGAGCGCTACTTTGCGCGCGACTATCCGTACGGCTTCTTTGACGACGGCGAGCGTTTTGCGTTCTTCTCCAAGGCCATCACCGAGAGCCTGCAGCACCTGCCGGCCGGCTTTGAGTGCGACATCCTGCACTGCAACGACTGGCAGACGGCACTGGCGCCCGTGTTTTTGCGCGAGTTCTACCAGGGCCTGCCGCTGTACGACCGCGTCAAGACCGTGTTCTCGATCCACAACGTGGCGTTCCAGGGTCAGTTTAGCGACACCGTGATGGAGGACATCCTTGGTGTGGCGCATATTCCGGCGGCTGCCTCGCAGCTGCGTTGCGACGCCTGCAGCATCAACTACATGCTGGGCGCGCTGCGCTATGCCGACACCATCACTACGGTAAGCCCTACCTATGCCAACGAGATCCAGACGCCCGAGTTTGGCGAGGGCCTGGACGGCGTTCTGCGCGAGCGTTCGTACGCGCTGCAGGGCATTTTGAATGGCATTGACGTTGCGGGCTTTGACCCGGCGACAGACAAGCGCATTGCCGCCAACTACACCGTAGAGGACCGTTCCGGCAAGGCCGTGTGCAAGGCCAAGCTGCAGGAAGAGCTGGGGCTCGAGGTTCGCGACGACCGTCCGCTTATGGTGATGGTCACGCGTTTGACGCGCCAGAAGGGCATGGACCTGGTCATGTACGCGCTCGACCGCATCTTGGCCGGCGGCGTGCAGGTGGCGGTGCTGGGCACCGGCGACCGCGACTACGAGGACGGCCTGCGCTACTTCCAGGACAAGTACCCCGGCACCATGGCCGCACGCATCGAATTTGACCCGGCGCTGTCGCAGCGCATGTACGCTGCCGCCGACATGTTCCTGATGCCTTCGAAGTTTGAGCCCTGCGGCCTGTCGCAGATCATCGCCATGCGCTACGGCACGCTGCCCATCGTACGCGAGACCGGTGGCTTGAAGGACACCGTGCAGCCGTACAACGAGTTTACCGGCGAGGGCACGGGCTTCTCGTTTAGCAACTTTAACGGCGACGAGATGGGCGATGCGGTATTCCGCGCGGCGCGTCTGTTCTGGGATAACCGCGACGCCTGGAACCAGCTGGTCACGCAGGCCATGAGCCAGGACTTTAGCTGGACGCGTTCGGCCGATAAGTATCTTGATCTGTACTTCTTTATGCATCCGGAGATCGAGAGGCCGGCGACTGTGGTTGAGGAGGCTGCGCCTGCCGAAACGCCCGTTGCTGTTGAGGAGTCCAAAGCCGAGGAGAAGCCGGCTGAGGCTGAGGTAAAGGCAGAGGCTGCTCCCGAACCCGAGGCCAAGCCGGCTGCGAAGCCTGCCGCCAAGAAGACCACGACTCGTAAGTCGACAGCCAAGAAGGCTACGACGACCAAGGCTGCTGCGACCAAGACCGCTGCCAAGGCTACGACCACGCGCAAGCGCACGACCGCTGCCGCTAAGAAAGCCGCCGTGGCCGAGGTCGCTCCCGAGGTAAAGGCCGAGGCCACGGCTGAGGCTCCTGCAACCGAGGCCAAGCCGGCCGCCAAGGCTCCGGCTAAGACCGCAGCCAAGAAGACGACTGCCGCTAAGACCACCGCTGTCAAGAAGACCACGGCTTCGAAGACAACGACCACCAAGGCCGCTGCAACGAAGGCAGCCCCCAAGGCCGCAGCAAAGCCTGCTGCCAAGGTCGAGGAGACGACCACCGAGCCCAAGGCCGAAACTCCTGTTGAGGCCAAGCCTGCCACCAAGACCACCACGCGCAAGCGCACCACGGCAGCCGCCAAGAAGACCACGACCAAGGCTGCTGCCCCCAAGGCGGAGGCTGAGGTCGAGGACAAGCCCGCGGTAAAGGCCGAGCCGGCACCGAAGGCTGCCGAGGTCAAGGCCGCCCCGAAGGCTGAGGCCAAGGTTGAGGCAAAGACCGAGCCCGCCAAGGAGGCCCCGGTCTCCCCCACCGCTCCGGCCGAGGAGAAGGCACCGTCCAAGAAGACCTCCGTCCGCAAGGCAACGGCCACCCGCAAGCGCCGCTAATTCGGGCGATCCAAAA
>CDZP01000829.1_pt1 | contig 11257 bp, 10 predicted proteins | sample 554941 | NCBI WGS metagenome assembly CDZP01 (sample SAMEA3182064, study PRJEB8094) | gut metagenome | biome: human; feature: gut; material: Stool; isolation source: human stools | place: Canada | collected 2013-01-28
TAGGCATACAGAATGACCTTGAGCATCATCTGGGGATGGTAAGGGCTGCGGCCACATTCCTTATATAGCTTCCTGAAACTTTCAAGATTCAGGCCCTCAACCAGGGCGTCAACCATGCGCACCGGATCGTTATCTGCAATATCCTCATCTATTCTTTGAGGAAAAAGCACTGTTTGGTTGGGATTGTAAGGACGAAAATGTATCTTTGCCATAGTATAAATTCTTATGCCTAAAGATACAAAATCTTCAGGTTATAACAAAGCCCCAGCTTGTGAAAGTCGGGGCTTTGGGCATAAAAAAAGAAGGTGAGAATTTTGACACACCTTCTTTCCAAACGCAACGAATAAATTATTAATTACTTACACTCTTATTATTTCTTACAGTCGCAAGAAGAGTAAGCCACTAACATCCAAACCAATTTTTCCTGTTCCTTCAGGTAATCGCTCATCAATGCTACTGTCGCCTCGTCTCCGGATTCGGAAGCCAAAGAAAGTAATTTACGTTCTTCGGCAATAAACTGGCCGTAAGTGTCCAGAACGTTTTCCAACGCTTCGTCTGCACAAGATACGCCCGACACCTCCTTTACTTTGGCAACTTTCAGATATTCACTGAATTTGTTAACCGGAACACCACCTAACATCAGGATACGCTCAGCCAGTTCATCTACCTTTTCAGCGGCATCGTTATACATATCTTCGAACTTGCTGTGGAGAACAAAGAAACCGTGTCCCTTAATGTTCCAATGGAAACCGCGAAGGTTTGTATAGAATACCTGATAATCGGCTAATAACTGTTGTAATGCTTCAACTACTTTACCTGCAGCAACTGCATCCAAATGGATATAATCTAATGTCTTCATAATACTTTACTTTTTAATTGTTATACTTTTCGTTTTTCTTGTACTGCAAAGATACATCAGATATAAGTACCTGTCAAACAGATAATTTTTATACACAAATAGATATACTCTATCACACTTCCGGCAGAACGGATTACCAGTCCGATACCGAAGACGCAGCATTCGTCGGAATGATACTTTTACACAAATATTCCATACCTGCCTGCTCTTGCTTTCAAAACATATATGCTTTGAACACGAAACATATATGTTTTGAAATCGAATCATATATGTTTCGCATTGCATTTCATGATTTTTTCCTACCTTCGTAAAAATTATCAATACAGAGTCCGTAACAACAAACAAAGAATATTATGAATATACAACAACTCGAATACATCCTGGCTGTAGACACATACCGCCATTTTGCCAAAGCTGCAGAACATTGCCGCGTAACTCAACCGACATTAAGCATGATGATCCAGAAACTGGAAGATGAACTGGGCGTGAAACTTTTCGACCGCAATATCCAGCCGGTCTGCCCTACCCCTGCCGGCCGTAAGGTGATCGATCAGGCACGTGTAGTCCTCTACCAGACTTCTCTGATTAAAGATATCGTAAACGAAGAAGAGCAATCTTTGAAAGGTACGTTCCGTCTCGCCGTGTTACCGACGATTGCTCCTTATCTGCTTCCCCGCTTTTTCCAGCAAGTATCGGAGAAGCATCCTGATCTGGATATCCGCATTCTGGAAATGCAAACGGCTCCTACAACGAAAGCCCTCCTAAACGGCGAAATAGATGCTGCCATCATCGCAAACCAACCGACGGAGGTGCAGCTACAGGGAGACATCCTATATTACGAACAGTTTTATGCTTACGTAGCCCGTAACGAAAGCGTGTTCAAGAAAGAGATGGTCCGCTCCGCCGATATCAGCGACGAACGTCTTTGGTTGCTGGATGAAGGACATTGTTTCCGCGATCAGCTGATGCGTTTTTGCCAAATGGAAAAGGTCAAACTCCGTCAGGCAGCCTACCGTCTGGGAAGTCTGGAGACTTTTATGCGTATGGTTGAAAGCGGCAACGGCGTCACTTTTATTCCGGAACTGGCTACCTATCAGTTAAGCGAACAGCAAAAAGAACTGGTACGCCCGTTTGCCATCCCCAAACCGGCACGTGAAATCGTCTGGGTAACCCGCAAAGATTTTATCCGGCATTCGGTCGCCGGTATTCTGATCGAAAGCATCCGAAAATCTGTTCCAAAAGAAATGCGTACGCTGCAAGCGGGGTTGCGAGTGGTCTGAAACGGAATTGTCTTTCATAGGACAGTAAAATTTGGAAAGCCGGCAATTTAAACACATGACCGATTCATGTCTATCTGGCTAAAAAACACCCCTGACGAAATAAATATTTCGGATGCGATGAAAAAAAATATCACTTTATGCTTGTAGTTTCCAAAAAAGCGTTACTTTTGCTGCGTATTTAAAAACAAAGAGACAAAATGAATCGATTTAGCTTTACATATTACTTTTATTACTTTTACTTTAGCAGAGTGAAGGCAGGAGTTTGTATGTAAAGCATTGATGAATGAATGTATATATCAATAACAAAATATGAAGTCCTGCCGGTTTCGGTGGGACTTTTTTGTTATTGAAAATTGAGAATTGAAAAATAATAGATAAAGAGAAGATGAAAAAGAAAGTAGCAATCCAGGGAATAGCCGGTTCGTATCACGATATAGCCGCCCGTAATTATTTCGAAGGTGAAGAAATTGAAATTATCGGTTGCAACACATTCAGAGATGTTATTTCGACCATCAAGAAAGATCCTTCCATTCTGGGAATGATGGCGATCGAAAATACGATTGCAGGCAGCTTGTTGCAGAACCATGAGTTGATCCGCGAAAGCGGTTTGCAAGTTATCGGCGAATACAAACTGCGCATATCCCACTCGTTGGTTGCACTTCCAGGGACCAATATCCACGATGTCAAAGAAGTCAACTCTCACCCGATCGCCCTAATGCAATGTACCGATTTCCTCGATACGCTACCTAACGCAAAAGTGGTCGAGAAGGAAGATACCGCCATGAGCGCCCGGTGGATTTCGGAAAACCAACTGAAGGGACACGCCGCCATCTGTGGGAAACTGGCCGCCCAGATCTACAACATGGAAGTCCTTGCCGAAGGGATCGAGACAAACAAACGAAACTTCACCCGCTTTTTGGCAATAGCCGACCGATGGACGGCAGACGAGATGCTCAAAGGTGAAGACAAAAACAAAGCGTCGGTCGTTTTCGCTCTCCCCCACACAGCCGGCAGCCTCTCCAAAGTTCTCTCCGTCCTTTCCTTCTACGACATGAATCTTTCTAAAATACAATCCTTGCCAATCATCGGCCGCGAATGGGAATATCTGTTCTATATCAATCTGACATTTACGGACTACCTGCGTTACAAACAGGCATTGGATGCTATCAGACCATTGACAAAAGACTTAAAAATATTAGGTGAATATGCAGAAGGAAAACAAAGTGTATAACATTACCCCCGCTAATCGCGTAGGTAGCGTACAGGAATACTACTTTTCCAGGAAACTGAAAGAAGTAGCCGAAATGAACGCCGCTGGTAAAAATGTGATCAACCTCGGCATTGGCAGTCCCGATCTTCCCCCTTCGGAACAGACAATCGAGACATTGTGTGAACATGCTCGTAAGCCGAACGAACATGGTTATCAGCCGTATGTAGGTATTCCTGAACTGCGTAAAGGATTCGCCGATTGGTATAAGAAATGGTATGACGTGGATCTTGATCCGAAAACAGAGATCCAACCGCTGATCGGTTCCAAAGAGGGAATCCTGCACATATCGCTGGCATTCTTGAATCCGGGCGATGGCGTGCTGGTTCCCAACCCCGGCTATCCGACCTATAGTTCGGTTAGCAAACTGGTTGAAGCCAATCTGATCCCTTACAAACTGAAAGAAGAATTAGGCTGGCAACCGGACTTCGAAGAACTGGAAAAAATGGATCTCTCGAACGTCAAACTGATGTGGACCAACTACCCCAATATGCCGACAGGAGCTAATGCCAGCATGGAACTGTACGAAAAACTGGTCGCTTTCGGAAAGAAGCACGGAATCATCATTTGCAACGACAACCCGTATAGTTTCATTCTGAACGAACATCCGCTAAGCATCCTGGCCGTACCGGGAGCCAAAGACATCTGTATAGAAATGAACTCCATGAGTAAAGCGCACAATATGCCAGGCTGGCGTATGGCAATGCTCGCTTCCAATGCCCAATTCGTACAGTGGGTCCTGAAAGTAAAAAGCAATATCGATTCCGGACAGTTCAAGCCGATGCAATATGCGGCCGTCGAAGCATTGAGCGCACCGAAGGAATGGTATGACAATATGAACCGTGTATACCGCAGTCGCCGTGATCTCGCCGGACAGATCATGCACACGTTGGGATGCGAATACGACGAAAAGCAGGTAGGTATGTTCCTTTGGGGGAAAATCCCAGCCGGAGCAGAAGGCAGCGAAGCAATAGCCGACAGAGTCCTGTACGAAGCCAACGTATTTCTAACGCCGGGATTTATCTTTGGCAACCTGGGCGAACGTTACATCCGTATCTCGCTCTGCTGTAAAAACGAGACATTGGAAGAAGCTTTGAAGAGAATAAAAAAGATTTATGATTTATAGTTTATGATTTATGTATCACCATCCAATCATATTCTCAAATCATAAATCATAAACTATAAATCATAAATTACAAATCATCATACAGTCATGGAAATGGAATTAGAATCAATCATGTTACCCGGTATAGACCCGCAACGTCCTATTGTAATCGCCGGTCCGTGTAGCGCTGAGACAGAAGAGCAAGTAATGGAAACGGCCAGAGGAATCGCAGACAAAGGCATCAAGTTGTTCCGCGCAGGAATCTGGAAACCTCGTACCAAACCGGGTGGATTCGAAGGAATTGGTGCAGAAGGCTTGCAATGGTTGAAACGGGTAAAAAAGGAAACAGGTATGTATGTGGCTACCGAAGTGGCAACGAAAGACCATGTTTTCGAAGCATTGAAAGCAGGGATCGACGTGTTGTGGATCGGAGCCCGTACAACGGTTAATCCGTTCGCCGTACAGGAGATCGCCGATGCACTGAAAGGAGTAGATGTTCCTGTCTTGATCAAGAACCCGGTCAATCCGGATTTGGAACTATGGATCGGAGCTTTCCAGCGTCTCTATGGTGCCGGTATCCGTCGTCTGGGAGCCATCCATCGCGGTTTCAGCTCTTATGATAAGAAGATGTACCGCAACCTCCCGCTCTGGCATATCCCCATCGAACTTCGTCGCCGCATGCCGAACCTGCCTATTTTCTGTGATCCGAGCCATATCGGAGGCAAACGCGAACTGATCGCTCCTCTCTGCCAGCAGGCTATGGACTTGAGTTTCGATGGTTTGATCATCGAATCGCATTGCAACCCCGATTGCGCTTGGAGCGACGCTTCACAGCAGATCACACCGGATGTATTGGATTACGTTCTGAATTTATTGGTTATCCGCGACTCCAACCAGACAACGGAAAACTTGGCTGAACTCCGCCGCCAGATCGATGGTATCGACGAACAACTACTGGAACTGCTGGCTAAACGTATGCGTATCTCCCGCGAGATCGGCGTGTACAAAAAAGAGCACAATATGCCAATCCTGCAATCACCGCGCTACAGCGAAATTCTGGAAAAGCGTTCCAATATGGGTGAACAGATGGATTTGAGTACGGACTTTGTAAAAGAAATCTTGAAAGAAATCCATGAAGAATCCGTCCGCCAGCAGATGATCATCATGAATGAACAATAATAATAATGTGCCAATGAGCTAATATGCCAATGGGACATTCTCTTTAATTGGTACATTGGCACATTATTATGGACACATTAATACATTAAACAATTACTGATAATGAAAATATTGATATTGGGTGCAGGGAAGATGGGATCTTTCTTCACCGATTTACTTAGTTTTGAACATGAAGTAGCCGTACTTGAGAGCGATCCGAAACGGATGCGTTTCATATACAACGCCCTTCGCCTACAGAAGCCGGAAGAAGTTGCCGAATTCAAACCCGAATTAGTCATCAATTGCGTGACACTAAGCTATACGATCGAAGCATTCAAGAGTGTCATGCCTTACCTGCAGCCATACTGTATCATCTCGGATATCGCATCGGTCAAGACACACCTGAAAGAATTTTACGAAACATGTGGCTTCCCGTATGTTTCTACCCACCCGATGTTTGGTCCGACATTCGCCAATTTGGGACAACTGGAGAAAGAAAATACGATCATTATCTCCGAAGGGGATCATCTGGGAAAAATATTCTTCAAAGATATCTATTCCAGCCTGCGCCTACATATCTGCGAATATACTTTCGAAGAACATGACAAAGTCGTGGCTTATTCGCTCGGTATTCCGTTTGCATCCACAATGGTATTCGCTGCCACGATGAAACACCAGGATGCTCCGGGTACAACTTTCAAACGTCACATGAAGATAGCCAGAGGCCTGCTTTCCGAAGACGACTATCTATTGACGGAAATCCTTTTCAACCCGCGCACACCTCATCAGATCGCACGCATTCAAGAGGAACTGGATATCTTGCAGGAAATTATCAAAAACAAAGATTCGGAAAGAATGAAAGAATACCTGACCAAGATCAGGAAGAATATCGAATAATACAGTTCAATACACCGCTTTCCAAGATACAATCTGGTAACAACAAATCGTTCCACAGCTGTGAGTCGTCCAGCTCACACTTGTGGAACAACTTATTTAATGACTTCATACCATAAAACAAACGATCATGAACAACATCATCCACTTTATGGCAAGACTATCATTGCTATATTCCCTGTTATGGAGCATTTCCATTCACGCTTATGCACACAGCCGAGATACCGACCCAAACTCCACATATCCGACACCGGACCGTCTTTTCCACATTGCACGTAGCTTGAACCGCAACCTCGTCTGTTATGATGCCAACCAAACCAATGGCAAACTAGACACCAAAGAACCCATAAAAGTTTACTGGCTGAATCGAGAAATGGAACCGGGAAAAACTAACGGACTAAGTTTCATACAAAAAAAGATGGCCTACGGCTACAAAGTGGTTTCAATAACAGAACATACTTGCACGATTACCCTAACGGCTTATCCGGAAAAGAAACTGACGATCTGTAGGGAGGGAGATCACTTCGTCTGCCATGTCAAGATAGACAATCGGCAGGCTATCCTACAATCTTTGTATGTCAAGGCCAGCCCCAACAATCCGCTAAATGTGGAATACGTGGAACTGCAAGGCATAACAACCGATACTGGCGTCCCTGTTACGGAAAAGGTCAGCAAATAAAAAAGAAATACGGTTGCTATCAACGACACAGGTCTTTGAACTTTTTTGCAACTATTTTGCAACTAAAAAATGTAAAAACCGCTTGAAAAGCGTATTTTTGTCCTTGTATTTCAAAAAAGAGTGTTTTACGGATGAAGGTATGTATAGCTGAAAAGCCCAGTGTAGCACGCGAAATTGCAGAAGTTCTCGGGGCAACCAAAAAGATGAACGGGTATATTGAAGGAAACGGGTATCAGGTAACCTGGACTTTCGGACATCTGTGCACTCTCAAAGAGCCCAATGATTATTCAGAGAACTGGAAACGATGGAGTCTAGCTTCCCTCCCAATGATCCCGCCTCGATTCGGGATCAAATTGATCAGCAACCCGACATACGAACAGCAATTCAAAACAATCGAAGAACTGATGCAGAATGCCGAAATGGTTATCAACTGCGGAGATGCCGGCCAGGAAGGAGAACTGATCCAGCGTTGGGTGATGCAAAAGGCTGGCTGTAAATGCCCGGTCTACCGCCTATGGATATCTTCGTTGACAGAAGAAGCGATCCGCGAAGGTTTTCAACATTTGAAAGAACAGTCCGACTTCACCAAGTTATACGAAGCCGGTCTTTCCCGCGCCATCGGTGACTGGCTGTTAGGAATGAACGCAACGCGCCTTTATACGCTCCGCTACGGACAAAATCGGCAAGTGCTTTCCATCGGACGAGTACAGACACCTACCCTTGCACTCATCGTAAACCGACAAGCCGAAATAGACAACTTTAAGCCGGAACCTTATTGGGAACTGAAAACAGTTTACCGAAACACTACTTTCTCGGTTACCAAAGGCAAATTCACGAAGAAAGAGGAAGGAGAAGCTTTCCTGGAAATAGTCCGGCAAAAAGAATTCACCGTCACCGACATATCAGAAAAGAAAGGGAAGGAATATGCTCCCCGCCTTTTCGACCTGACTTCGTTGCAGGTGGAATGTAATAAAAAATTTGCTTTCACGGCTGACGATACATTGAAGCTGATCCAGTCGCTATACGAAAAGAAAGTGACAACCTACCCGCGTGTCGACACCACTTTTCTAAGTGACGATATCTATCCTAAAGTTCCCAACACACTTAACGGCCTGGTTGACTATATCGACCTGACGGCCTCGCTGTTGAAAGCGAAAATACGGAAAGACAAACGTGTATTCGACAACTCGAAGGTGACAGACCACCATGCCATCATCCCGACCGGTGTACCAGCACGTAACCTGACGGACAACGAACGGAAGGTGTACGACCTGGTGGTCCGCCGTTTCATCGCAGCTTTTTACCCAGACTGCGAAATCTCGACTACTACGGTATTGGGTAAAGTCGACAAAGTAGATTTCAAGGTAACAGGCAAACAGATACTGAAACCGGGATGGCGCGTTGTGTTCGGAGCAGAGCAGAAAGACTCGGACGCCGAACCGTCAGATGAAGAAGGCGTACTGCCGGATTTCGTAAAAGGAGAAAGTGGCCCCCACAAACCGACATTAGGCGAAAAATGGACACAGCCGCCCAAACCCTACACCGAAGCGACATTGCTCCGCGCCATGGAAACAGCCGGTAAACTTGTGGACAATGACGAATTGAGAGACGCATTGAAGGAAAACGGTATAGGCCGTCCTTCCACCCGCGCCGCCATCATCGAGACTTTATTCAAACGCAATTATATCCGCAAGGAACGCAAGAACCTGTTTCCTACAGCTACCGGTGTGGAACTCATCGACACGATACAGGAAGAGCTGCTGAAAAGCGCCGAACTGACCGGTCTTTGGGAAAAGAAACTACGACAAATCGAACGGGGCACCTACGAAGCCCGTACTTTTTTGGAAGAGCTTAAGCTGATGGTCCATCAAGTAGTGATCAACGTCCTCTCCGACCAGACCGGACGCACCATCACAATCGAGCAGGCTGCTCCGGAGAAGCCCCAAGCCGAAAAGGAGCCGAAAGGGAAAAAAACGCGCAAACCGCGTGCCAAGAAGGAAAAGACTGCCGGTCAACCGGAATCAACAACCGTTCCTGCAAAGCCGGTATGCCCGATTTGTAAGAAAGGTAGCATCCTGCGTGGGAAAACGGCTTACGGCTGTTCCGAATATAAAGATGGTTGTACTTTCCGCATGGATTACGCCACCTACGGCGAAGGATTGTCGGATGAGGAATTAGTGAAGGTGATCAGTGGAATCAGAAAGGATTAAACCGACAAATTGGTTTACACTTTCTTTACGACAAATCAAATATGAAAACATAATTAATAAAGAACTACAAAGTATTTTAAAACAAAATGGGATTTAATAATTAATCTAAAATCAATGAAAGAAGAATGGTTCCCTTTGGTTGATGAAAAGGGAGAGACAATAGGAAAAGCTACCCGTAAGGAGTGCCATAACGGATCGAAAATGTTACATCCGGTAGTGCACCTGCATATTTTCAATAAAGCAGGTGACCTCTACCTACAAAAGCGTTCGATAAACAAAGATATCCAACCCGGTAAATGGGATACAGCAGTAGGGGGGCATATTGACTACGGAGAGACGGTCGAAGATGCCCTTCACCGGGAAGTACGGGAAGAATTAGGGATAACAGATTTCATCCCGCAATTCATCACCCGTTATGTATTCGAATCGGCTATAGAAAAAGAGTTAGTCAACACCTACCGTACCATTTACGACGGTCCGGTCATCCCTGACCCTTCCGAACTGGACGGTGGACGTTTCTGGTCTCCTTCCGAAATCCTCGAAAATATGGGAAAAGGAATTTTCACACCCAACTTCGAAGATGAATATAAACGGTTATTCATGTAAACTACAAAAACACTAAAACAATGGCAAAAGAATTAGAACTCAAGTACGGCTGTAACCCCAACCAGAAGCCGTCGCGCATTTTCATGCAGCAAGGGGAGCTGCCCATAGAAGTCTTGAACGGACGTCCCGGATATATCAACTTCCTGGATGCTTTCAACAGCTGGCAATTAGTAAAAGAACTGAAAGAAGCAACCGGACTGCCCGCCGCCGCTTCCTTCAAGCACGTAAGTCCGGCAGGAGCCGCCGTAGGTATCGAGATGAACGATACGTTGAAGAAAATCTATTTTGTGGACGATCTTCCACTCACTCCGCTTGCAACCGCCTATGCTCGCGCCCGCGGTGCCGACCGTATGTCGTCCTACGGCGACTTCATCGCACTCAGCGACATATGCGACGAAGCGACTGCACGCCTCATCAACCGCGAAGTTTCCGATGGCGTCATTGCTCCCGACTATACGTTGGAAGCGCTTGAAATCTTGAAAAATAAACGGAAAGGCACTTATAATATCATCAAAATCGATCCAGACTACTGCCCCGCTCCTATCGAACACAAAGATGTTTTCGGCATCACATTCGAACAGGGACGTAACGAGATCAAATTAGACGAAAACCTGCTAACCAACATCCCGACCCTGAACAAAAATTTCCCAGACGAAGCGAAACGCGACCTGATCATCGCCCTTATCACACTGAAATATACGCAGAGCAACTCAGTCTGCTACGTTAAGGACGGACAGGCCATCGGTATCGGTGCCGGCCAGCAAAGCCGTATCCACTGTACCCGTCTGGCGGGCAACAAGGCAGATATCTGGTACTTACGCCAGCATCCGAAAGTAATGAATCTGCCTTGGATCGAGAAGATCCGTCGTGCAGACCGAGACAACACGATCGACGTCTACATCAGCGATGACCACGAAGATGTTTTGGCCGACGGTATCTGGCAACGGTTTTTCGATAAAAAACAATCGTTTTTTTGTAATCGGTTGGTAGATAAGACTTAAAGAGTAGAAAGTTCGGTAGCCGGTAGCGATTTGGTAGCTGTGCGGGTTTCGCTGCATTGCTTCGCTTTGCTCTTGGAACTGATGCAAATATAGGGATTTTGACCGAAAAAGGGAAATGTTTCGGGGGATTTTTTATTTTTCGGGATCACCGGATTACAGGAAAAGCATAAAAGCAGGAGGCGGTGCAAGAAACGAGGT
>CDZP01003089.1_pt1 | contig 11095 bp, 8 predicted proteins | sample 554941 | NCBI WGS metagenome assembly CDZP01 (sample SAMEA3182064, study PRJEB8094) | gut metagenome | biome: human; feature: gut; material: Stool; isolation source: human stools | place: Canada | collected 2013-01-28
CCGCTGAGACCTTTCCAGTCGAATATTTTTCGGGCGAGGGTTGGGTATCATGGTGAAAGCGATTTCAACGACAGGGGTGCTCGTGGTAAAGATGAAAGATGTGGCCGAGCTGGCCGGCGTTTCGAGCGCCGCCGTCTCGCGCTACCTCAACGGTGGATATATCTCGGCGGACAAGGCCGAGCGCATTAAGCAGGCAATCGAGTTGACCGGATATGTGCGATCCAGCCAGGCTCGCGCGCTGCGCACCGGCTCCACCAAGCTCATCGGCGTCATCGTGCCCAAGATCAACTCGGAATCCGTGAGCCGCATTACTGCCGGTATTGGCCAGGTGCTCGGTCGTCGTGGCTACCAGATGCTCCTTGCCAACACCGACAACGCGGCCGATCGTGAGCTCGAATACCTCGATTTATTCCAAAACCACCCGGTCGATGGCATTGTGCTGGTGGCTACTATTATCACCGACGAGCACCGTCGCGCGATTGAGTCGTGCCGCGTGCCCATCGTACTGATCGGCCAGAATGTCGAGGGCGCGGCGTGCGTCTATCACGACGATTACGAGGCCGCCTTTGAGCTGGGCCATGCGCTTGCGGGCCGCGTGGACGGCAAGATCGCCTACATTGGAGTTACCGAAGAGGACCGCGCGGCCGGTTATGACCGCCGTCGCGGTTTTGAGGCCGGCTTGCGCGCCGCGGGTAACCCGCTCGATGCCGCCTTGATTCGCCTGGGCTCGTTTACGTTCGACTCGGGCTATGGTGCGGCGCGTGAGCTGCTTTCCGTCGCTCCCGATGTTTCGTTTATCGCCTGCGCGACCGATACCATGGCGGCGGGCGCGCTACGTGCTATCGATGAGGTTCGCGGCATGGGCGAGGGCATACACCGTGTGAGCGGTTTTGGCGACAACGCGTTTTTACGCGCGCTGACGGGCGGCATTCCCACCGTGCACTATGGCTACCTGACCAGTGGCGTCGAGGCGACCAATATGTTGCTCAACACGCTCGATGGCGTGGAGGGGGAGAGCGGTCTAAAGACGCTCAAGCTCGGCCATCAGCTTATGAATGTCTAGGTTTTGGGCACGTCTGCATGCCTCTGAGTCGCCTGCTTTTGTCTCAAAACTACCTTTCGCCGGCTTTTTCCTACCGTTCACCCTACTATGAAAACGATTACAGACATATGAAACTGAAAACGATTACAGTGTAAGTGTCAAAGCTGGCCGGGTGTACATGCGCCCGTTGGAGGAAAGGGAAGTCATGGACTACCGCAAATTAGCCCAAGAGGTGCTCGACAACATCGGTGGCGCCGACAACGTGGTTTCGGCCGCACACTGTGCCACGCGTCTTCGCCTGGTGATTGCCGATAATTCCAAGGTTAATAAGGAGGCCATCGAGAACGTCGACGGCGCCAAGGGCGTCTTTGAGGCCCAGGGCCAGCTCCAGATTATTTTTGGCACCGGCACCGTTAACAAGGTCTACGAGGAGTTCATCGCGCTCAGCGGCGTCGAGGCTGCCACCAAGGCCGAGGTCAAGGAGGCCGCGGCGCAGCAGCAGAACATCTTTATGCGTGCCATCAAGGTGCTCGGCGACGTCTTTGTCCCCATCATCCCCGCCATCGTGGCTTCGGGCCTGCTGCTGGGCATTATGAGCGCCCTCAACTTTATGGCCTCCAACGGCTTTATCGCGCTCGACACCAATAACTTTATCTACAAGATTGCCGACCTGGTCTCGGGCACGTCCTTTGGCATTCTGCAGATCCTGATCGGCTACTCCGCCGCTAAGGCCTTTGGCGCCAACCCGTATCTGGGCGCTGTCGTCGGCGGTGCGTTCATCAACTCCTCGCTGCAGAGCGCTTACACGGTTGCCTCCGAGGGCGTTCAGACCATGGTCACCGTCATTCCCGGCGTGTACAGCTTTGAGTGGGTCGGCTATCAGGGCCATGTGATCCCCATCGTCATCGCCTGCGCCATTCTGGCCTTCCTCGAGAAGCGCCTGCACAAGATCGTTCCCGAGATGTTCGACCTCTTTGTGACCCCGCTTGTCTCCGTGTTCGTGACCGTGCTCGTGACGCTCGTTGCCGTCGGCCCCATCTTCGTGTGGGCCGAGAACGCCATCCTCGGTCTGATCCAGGCCCTGCTGACCCTGCCCTTCGGCATCGGTTCCTTTATCGTCGGTCTGTTCTATGCCCCCACGGTCGTTACCGGTATCCACCAGATGTACACCGCCATCGACCTGGGCCAGCTCGCCCAGTACGGTGTGACCTACTGGCTGCCCATTGCCAGCGCTGCCAATATCGCCCAGGGTGGCGCAGCGCTCGCCGTTGCCTTTAAAACCCGCGATGCCAAGATCAAGGGCCTGGCGCTTCCTTCGGCTCTGTCCGCCTTCATGGGCATTACCGAGCCTGCTATCTTTGGTGTGAACCTGCGCTTCTTTAAGCCCTTCATCGCCGGTTGCATCGGCGGTGGCTGCGGCGCCCTGGTCTGCGCGCTCACTTCGCTGGCTGCCTCCGGTACGGGCGTTACCGGTATCTTCGGTATCCTGCTGTGCCTGGCCCAGCCCGTGCAGTACGCGATCATGTTTGCGGTCGCCGCGCTTGTTTCCTTTGCCGTCTCATTTGTCCTGTACAAGGACGAGCCCAAGGCTTCCGAGCAGGCCTAAGAGCTTTTGATTGAGGGGATGCCCGCGGGTTGTATGCTCGCGGGCGTTTCCCGTATCTGGTGTCGATCTCTGGCGCCTTGTAACTTTCGATCCGTTAGGACTTTGATATGTCTAATGCACTTGGTCGCGATCTTGCAAAGCTGGTTGCCGCTGTTGACGCTGCCGCCTCTGAGTGCGGTCATGGCGCGTATGACCAGCGCTTCCATATTATGCCGCCGGCGGGCTGGCTCAACGACCCCAACGGTCTTTGCCAGGCGGGCGGGGTGTTCCATGCCTATTTTCAATATGCGCCCTTTGATGTCGAGGGCGGCGTTAAGGTCTGGGGTCATGCGACGAGTCGCGATCTTATGACGTGGGACTACGTTGGCGCCCCGCTGCTGCCCGACGAGCCGTTCGATTGCCACGGTGTGTATTCGGGCTCCGCGCTTGCCGAGGACGGCCACATTCGCGTACTGTACACGGGTAACGTTAAGCTTTCCGATGCAGACGGCACGTACGACTACGTCAATACCGGCCGCCGCGCCGATACTGTTTATGTCGAGAGCGTTGATGGCCTTGCCGGTCGGGAGTTCAGCCAAAAGCGCGTGGTGCTGACGTCCGAGGATTATCCCGAGGATTTGACCTGCCACGTGCGCGACCCCAAGGTGTGGCGTGACGCGGACGGGCGTTATCACATGGTGCTGGGCGCGCGTCGTCGCGTGGATGGGCCGCATGTCGATAGTCGATTTTGCGCCATGCACGGCGAGGGCGCCGGTCGCGATGTGGGCGAGATCCTGGTGTATGGCTCGGCCGATATGCTGAGCTGGGAGCTCGAGAGCCGTGTGTTTACGCCCGAGCGTTTTGGCTTTATGTGGGAGTGCCCGGGATATCTTGAGCTTAAGGCCGATGACGGTGTGCTGGTGAAGTTCCTGTCCTTCTCTCCTCAGGGGCTTGAGGGCGGTCGTTGGGACCGCGGCAACGTATATGCTGCTGGCTACATGCCTGTAACGGGCGACATTACAGGTGGCAAGGATGCTTATGAGCTGGGCGAGTTCCGCCTGTGGGACGCCGGTTTTGACTTCTATGCTCCGCAGGAGTTCACGGCCGAGGATGGTCGCCACATTCTGATCGGCTGGATGGGCATGCCCGATGAGCCGACCTATGGCAACGCACCCACCGTGGTGTGCGGCTGGCAGCACTGCATGACGGTGCCGCGTGAGCTTACAGCCGGTGACGGCGGCGTGGTGCTGCAGCAGCCGACGCGCGAGATCGAGCGCCATTATGCCTCGGTGCGTGTGGGGGAGGGCTCGTTGGAGGTTGCCGGCGATACCTGCTTTGACGTTGTTGTCGACGGTGTCGACGGCGCGTTTACCACAACCGTTGATGGCGAGCTAAGGCTGTCGTTTATGCCTGCCGAGGGCGAACTGCCCGCGCGCTTTGAGATGCGATTTACCGATGAGAGCCGCGCTTCTGCCGGCTGCGGTCGCACCGTGCGTTGGGAGCCCGTCGACGAGGTTCGTAACGTGCGCATTGTTGGCGATGTTTCGTCGGTCGAGGTGTTTGTGAACGATGGCGCACTCGTGTTTTCGACGCGCATCTATCCCGAGGCCTATGGCGTGACCGTTGACGCTCCAGGCGCGAACGTGACCTATCACACGCTCAACATCTAGGCGATTGGTCGTCTATCGGCGCTATACTGCAGCCGTTGCCCACGATGCGGGGAACACCCGCATCGTGGGTTTTTGCTTATGAAGGGACGGTGCCGCGTGGATGTACAGCAGCTAGAAGAGGCCTGGGCTTTGAGGTCCAGTGCGCGCGAGGCGCGTCTTGTTGCGGCCCCGCATGTGCCGGCGGCGCTGTCGCAGCTGGGGATTGTGCGTCCCGGTGACCACCTGTTGGCCTTTGCGGACGACTTTGCCGATGCGTTTGCGCACGGCTTTGATGCCTGCGACGTTGTGCTGGTGGGGGAGCCGTCGGTTGCGGCGTTTACCGCCGCGTCCGAGAACTTTGATGCTTTGCTTGATGCTGAGGGGCCGCACCTGTGGTGGTTTGTCAACTCCATCGGCGGGTTTGGTCTTCGCGTGCCCGATCTTCGTACGCTGGGCCGGGCGGCGCGTGAGGCCCATGCGCTGTTGGTTGTTGACAACACCGTGGCGTCGGCTTTTGGCTGCGATCCGCTGCGGCTGGGTGCCGTGCTGTCGCTCGAGGCGCTTGACCGCGTGTGTGCTGGTAAGGCACCGCGCAAGCTCGTTGCCGCTTCGGTGGTGCGCTCGCAGCTCAAGCGCCATCGTGTGGATGCCGCGGCTGAGTGCGCGCACGCGTTGTTTGCAGGCTGCGTTGCTTTGGCACTCGACCTTTCTACCGAGGAGGCCGATGTGCTGGAGCGGGGGCTTTCCTCGCTCGACGCCCGCATGCAGGCGCATTTCGATCGCGCCCGTGCGCTGGCCGAGTATCTGGCCGCCAACGAGATGGTGCGCAACGTGCGCTATCCCGGGCTGAGCTCGCATCCCGACCATGCGGTTGCGACGGGAATCCTCGAGCACGGCTTTGGCCCGGTAGTTGAATTTGACCTTATTGAGCGTAGCGCGGGAGAGCTGTTCGACGCTTTGCCGGGGGAGTTTCGTACATCGCCCGCCGGCGGCGCAACGACGCGCCTTTCGGCCCCGCGCGGCAAGCAGGGGAGCACCATCCGCCTCTTCGCCGGCACCGACAACCCACTGGTTGTAGCGTCAACCCTAGACAACGCCCTTCGCAACTAGCTAAATCATCCTCAACTCCATAAGTTGCGGTGAAATAGGGATTGATTTACGGCTTTATCGGCATAAACAGTCCCTATTTCACCGCAACTTATGAGAAGGGGTTGTGCAGCTATAAAGCCCCGTCCCAAATTGGCTACTCTTTGATGCTGGCGATGAGGTCGTTGGCTTTGGTGGCAATGACCTTGTTTATGTCGGCCTGCAGCTCCTCGTAGACCGCTATGGCTCGCTCGCCGGCGGGGGTGAGCGTGGATCCGCGGGCGCCGTCGCGCTCGATGAGCTTGCAGCCCAGCTGGCCTTCGGCCTCGTTTACGATGCGCCATGCCTTGGAATACGCCATGCCCATGCTTTTGGCGGCGCGGTTGAGCGAGTGCTCCCGGGCAATACCCTGCAGCAGCAAGACGCAGCCATGACCAAACACGCCCGGCAGGTCTTTGTCGCACGCTTGAATGACCAACTTTGCCGTCGTCTTGTACTTCATACGCTCCACGTCTCTCCGCTAAAGTGTTTGCTGGGCAAACGCAAAGCCTGCGTCAAACCCTCGTGTGCTCTTCTTAAATCATGCATTGTAGCAGTCAAAGTGCGTTAAGATACTTCCCCAGTATTGGGCGCCCAAGGTTGGGCTGGGTCCTACGAGGCCTGCAGCCGACCGGTCGCATGGAAAAAGGAGAAACATGGCTACGTTCTTTCCCGGTGAGTCCCACACGTTTTCGGAGTATCTGCTGGTCCCTGGCTATTCGTCCTCGCAGTGCATCCCCAACAACGTCTCTCTTAAGACGCCGCTAACCCGCTTCAAGCGCGGTGAGAAGCCGGCAATCACCCTGAACATCCCCATGGTTTCCGCCATTATGCAGTCCGTCTCGGGCGTCGACATGGGTGTCGCGCTCGCTACCGAGGGTGGCCTGTCCTTCATTTACGGTTCTCAGACCCCTGAGTCCGAGGCTGCTATGGTTAAGGCCGTTAAGGATCACAAGGCTGGTTTCGTTCAGTCCGATTCCACGCTGACCCCCGACATGACCATGGAGCAGGTCATCGAGCTCAAGGAGAAGACCGGCCACTCCACCATGCCGGTCACCGACGATGGCACTCCCAAGGGCAAGCTCCTGGGCATCGTCACCAGCCGTGACTATCGCCCCAGCCGCGATGACCACCAGAAGAAGGTCTCCGAGTTCATGACCCCGCGCGAGCAGCTCATCGTGGGCGACAAGAACATCAGCCTCAAGGTTGCCAACGACGTCATCTGGGACAACAAGCTCAACGCTCTGCCCATTGTCGACGACAACGATCACCTCATGGGCATCGTCTTCCGCAAGGACTACGACAGCCACAAGACCAATCCCAACGAGCTGCTCGATAACGACAAGCGCTATATGGTCGGCGCCGGTATTAACACCCGCGACTATGCCGAGCGCGTGCCGCTGCTCATCGAGGCTGGCGCCGATGTCCTATGCATCGACTCTTCCGAGGGCTTCAGCGAGTGGCAGAAGCGCACCATCGAGTGGATTCGCGCCAACTACGGCGAGGACGTCAAGGTCGGTGCCGGTAACGTCGTCGACGCCGAGGGCTTCCGCTTCCTGGCAGACTGCGGTGCCGACTTCATCAAGGTCGGTATCGGCGGTGGCTCCATCTGCATCACCCGCGAGACCAAGGGTATTGGCCGTGGCCAGGCCACCGCGCTGATCGACGTCTGCCGCGCTCGTGACGAGTACTACGAAGAGACCGGCGTCTACGTGCCCGTGTGCTCCGACGGCGGTATCGTCTACGACTACCACATGACGCTCGCCCTTGCCATGGGTGCCGACTTTATGATGCTGGGCCGCTACTTTGCTCGCTTCGATGAGAGCCCGACCGAGCGCGTCAACGTGAACGGTCAGTACATGAAGGAGTACTGGGGCGAGGGTTCTGCACGTGCCCGCAACTGGCAGCGTTACGACCTGGGCGGCGCCGCGAAGCTCAGCTTCGTCGAGGGCGTCGACTCCTACGTTCCCTACGCCGGTTCCCTCAAGGACGGCGTGGGCGGCACGCTCTATAAGGTCAAGTCCACGATGTGCAACTGCGGTGCCCTCTCGATCCCCGAGCTCCAGGAAAAGGCACGCCTGACCCTGGTCAGCTCCACCTCCATCGTCGAAGGCGGCGCCCACGACGTTGTCGTGAAAGACTCTCAGCAGTCTGTGTCCTACCGCTAAGATAAGAGCTGCACATAAAGGTTGAGTATCAACCACGTTATTTAGATAAAGCGAGATGCCTGCAAGTCGCAGGCATCTCGCTTGTCGTATTTGCTATCATCATGCGAGTTAACGATGTGGCGGGGCGTTCTTACCTTTGCTCGCTGCAAGTTCCGCACGAGCCGAAGAGCACTTAATGTGCTCTTCGTGCGAGCAGGACTGTCCGCAGCAGCGAGTAAAGGTAAGAACGCCCCGCCCCAACCCAGCTAACAAAGGAGCTGATATGTGCGATTGCACAGATCATAAGGATGAGATCCCTGTCTACGACGCGCAGGCCATTGAGTCCCGGTGGATGAAGGCCTGGGAGGACTCCAACCTCTTCGCGGTCGACACCGACGCCAGCAAGCCCAAGAAGTACGTGCTCGAGATGTTCCCGTATCCGTCGGGCGACCTGCACATGGGCCACGCGCGCAACTATACTATCGGCGATGCCATGGCCCGTCAGGCCCGCATGCGCGGCTACGACGTGCTGCATCCCATCGGCTTCGATGCCTTTGGCCTGCCCGCCGAGAACGCCGCCATCAAGCACAACACGCAGGCTGCCGCCTGGACGTATAAGAACATGGACCAGGCGCTCGCCACGATGAAGCGCATGGGCTTTTCCTACGATCTGGATCGCATGGTCAAGACCTGCAGCCCCGACTACTACCGTTGGGGTCAGTGGATCTTTGAGAAGCTGTGGGAAAAGGGCCTGGTCTACCGTAAGAAGAACCCGGTCAACTGGTGCCCCACTTGCAAGACCGTTTTGGCCAACGAGCAGGTCACCGAGGGCAAGTGCTGGCGCTGCGGCACCGAACCCGAGAAGCGCGACCTGGAGCAGTGGTACTTCAAGATTACCGAGTACTCCCAGGAGCTGCTCGACGATCTAGAGAAGCTCCCCGGCTGGCCCGAGCGCGTCAAGCAGATGCAGGCCAACTGGATCGGCCGCTCCGAGGGCGCCGAGGTCGACTTTACCCTGTGCGACCAGGATGGCGATCCCATCGAGGGCGATGAGGGCAAGATCACCGTCTTCACCACGCGAGCCGACACACTCTTCGGTGTTTCCTTCTTTGTCCTGGCTCCCGAGTACGCCGGCCTGCATGAGCTCGTCGAGGGCACGGAGTACGAGGAGGCCGTCACCAAGATCGTCGAGGACTCCAAGCATATCTCTGCCGTCGAGCGTGCCCAGGGCACCCTCGAGAAGCACGGTGCCTTTACCGGCCGCTACGTGGTAAACCCCGTCAACGGCGAGAAGGTCCCCGTGTGGGTTGCCGACTATGTCGTTGCCGACTACGGCACCGGCGCCGTCATGGCCGTTCCCTGTGGCGACCAGCGCGACTTTGAGTTTGCCCGCAAGTACGACCTGCCTATTGTGCCGATCATCCTGGACGATGACGATCGTGCTGCCGTCGAGGCTAGTGGCGAGACCATCGATACCTTCCATGCCGAGAACGTCGACTGGGATTGCGCCCACGCTGCCGAGGGCACGCTCGTCCAGTCCGGCAAGTACACCGGCATGCGCGGCGGCAAGCACTCCGAGGGCGAGGCTGCCATCGTGTCCGACCTCGAGGCCATGGGCTGCGGCCGTCGCAAGGTCGAGTTCCGCCTGCGCGACTGGCTCATCAGCCGCCAGCGCTACTGGGGCAACCCCATCCCGGCCATCCACTGCGAGCACTGCGGCATCGTGCCCGTGCCCGAGGACCAGCTGCCGGTGACGCTGCCCGAGAACCTGGACCTGGGTGCCGGCGAGACCCTCGCCGAGTGCAAGGAGTTCTACGAGACCACCTGCCCGGTGTGCGGTTGCCCGGCTAAGCGCGAGACCGATACCATGGACACCTTCACCTGCTCTAGCTGGTATTACCTGCGCTATACCGACCCGCACAACACCGAGCTGCCCTTCTCCCGCGAGGCGGCAGACCGTTGGATGCCCGTCGATAACTATATCGGTGGCATTGAGCACGCCATTCTGCACCTGCTCTACAGCCGCTTCTTTACCAAGGCGCTGCGCGACCTGGGCCTGCTGAGCGTTGACGAGCCCTTCACCAACCTGCTGTGCCAGGGCATGGTCAAGGACGAGAACGGCGACACCATGTCCAAGTCCAAGGGCAATGTCGTGCCCCCGAGCTCGGTCATCGAGCCCTACGGTGCCGACACCATGCGTCTGGCGATCCTGTTTATCGCCCCGCCCGAGAAGGACTTCGACTGGGATCCCAAGGCCGTCGAGGGCGCTAACCGCTTCATTAAGCGCGCCTGGCGTATCGTGTGGCAGCTCGTCCAGTCCGGCGACGCCAACGTTGCCTTTGACAAGTCCGCGCTCGACGAGGTCGCGATGAAGCTCTACCGCGAGCGCCATCGCACCATTGCCAAGTGCACCGAGGACTTTGACCGCGGCCAGTTCAACACCGCGATCTCGGCCGTCATGGAGCTCGTCAACGCGGCGAGCGCCTACCTCAACGCCACCGAGGGCGCTGACCGCGACAAGGCCCTGTGCTACGGCGTGGCCAAGGACATCGTAAGCGTCCTTGCCCCCATCTGCCCGTTCTGGGCCGACGAGCTGTGGCACGAGGCACTCGGCTGCGAGGGCAACGCCTACACCGCCGCCTGGCCCGAGTTCGACCTGGCCGAGTCCATCGAGGACACGGTGCAGATCGTCGTCCAGGTACTCGGCAAGGTCCGTGGCCGCATTGACGTGGCCCGCGATGCCTCCAACGAGGAAATGCAGGCTGCCGCCGAGGAGGCCGTTGCCAAGTGGCTCGAGGGCAAGACGGTCGTCAAGGCCATCTGCGTGCCCGGCAAGCTGGTTAACCTGGTGGTCAAGTAAGCGCTGCGCGCATAGTTGACATAAAAAGCGAGGGACTATTCCACAGGGAGTCGCCCCTCTTTTTGGTTATGGATACTTGCGACAACACCCAATTATCCATTTCTTGTGGAGAACCTGTGCTCACGCTGACCTGCGGGTTTGTGTTGTGGTTGCACGTTTGCGCAGGTATTGGTATAGTTTGCTTGCAAATGAAGTTGTAATTGAAAGAAGTGGGGTTTCGGCCCCGCTTCTTTTTTGTATGGATGGAGGTGCCGCAATGGTCAAGACCAAGACCGAGCAGGCGATCATCGACGCGCTCGAGGCCGTCGCTCCCCAGCACGATATCGACATCGTCGATGTTGAGCTCGTGGGTGCCACCAAGGCCCCCTGCGTGCGTGTGCGTATCGAGGGTGCCGAGGGTCAGAGCCTGTCGCTCAATGACGTCACGGCCAACACCAAATGGGTCGGCGATGTGATTGAGGAGCTCGATCCCATTTCTTCGAGCTATACGCTCGAGGTGTCGAGCCCGGGTATGGCGCGCCCGCTGCGCCGCCCGCGTGACTTTGCCCGTTTTGTGGGCGAGAACTGCGAGCTCACCTCTACCGCAACCGAGGGCCGTCGCAAGTACGCCGGCAAGATTGCCGCCGCCACCGAGACGAACGTGACCCTCGAGCTCGAGGACGGCGAGTCCGTCACCCTCGATTTTTC
>CDZP01036278.1_pt1 | contig 10930 bp, 7 predicted proteins | sample 554941 | NCBI WGS metagenome assembly CDZP01 (sample SAMEA3182064, study PRJEB8094) | gut metagenome | biome: human; feature: gut; material: Stool; isolation source: human stools | place: Canada | collected 2013-01-28
CAACAGAATGTGAAGCTGGCACATAGAAAATACATCGGATAGGATGGTGTACCGCATGACAGAATGGATTGAGTGTACTCTTGATAAATTAGGAGAAATAGTTGGTGGGGCAACCCCATCTACAAAATGTGAAGACTACTACGGAGGCAGTATTCCGTGGATAACGCCCAAAGACCTATCTTCTTTCAAAGGAAGATACATAACCAGCGGGGAAAGAAATATAACCGAAAAGGGACTTGCGTCATGTTCTGCACAAATGATGCCGAAAGATGCTGTTCTCTTCACATCACGCGCTCCCATTGGTTACGTCGCAATCGCTTCTCAAAGTGTTTGTACCAATCAGGGATTCAAGAGTATTGTCGTAAATGAAAAAGCTGATCCGCTATTTGTTTACTACCTTTTGAAGTACAACAAGGACGCTATCGAAGCGATGGGAAGCGGAACCACCTTTAAGGAAGTATCAGGAAAAACGATGAGGGCTGTTAAGGTACGCATTCCCTTAGATGTCAGCTATCAAAAACGAATTGCTGCTGTGCTGGATAGCCTTGATACCAAAATTGAAAACAACGAAAGGATAAACGATAATTTACAGCAGCAGGCTCAGGCGATTTACTCTTCAATGTTCATTGATAACCCTGATCCTGCATGGTCGCATGGACATCTATCTGATCTCATAACCGTAAAATACGGTAAAGACCACAAGAAATTAGCTGATGGTATCTATCCCGTCTATGGCTCTGGTGGGATAATGCGCTATGTTGAGCGCCCTCTGTATAATAAGGAATCAGTTCTGATTCCAAGAAAAGGGACTCTGAACAACGTCATGTATGTCAATCAACCGTTTTGGTCTGTTGACACCATGTTCTACACCGAAATGAAACTTCCGAATGTAGCGAAGTTTGTATATCACTTTGTCAAGGCAAAAGACCTCGCATCAATGAATGCTGGATCCGCCGTCCCAAGCATGACAACGGATATATTGAATGCGATGGAAGTTGTCATCCCCTCCGCATCAGCCCTTGAAGAGTTTGAATCTCTGGTTGCGCCAATGTATGAGGCTATGGAAGCAAACGATGTTCAATCGAAAGCACTGTCCCAAATCCGTGATACCCTGCTGCCGAAGCTCATGTCCGGCGAGATCGACGTCTCCGACGTTCAGCTCTAAGCCGCTAAATTATCGTTTACCGTCTGAATAACTCTCACCAGTGGCGAGAGTTTTACAAAAGGGACTGCCACTGAATGTCGTTCTCTTACCTCGAAAGGAGACACGACAATGACAGAACAACTCATCACGGAGATACAGCGAAAAATGCTGCCGTATCTTAACAACGAACAGCTCATGCACCTTCGGGATGCAATGGCTGAGACATTGGAAGGGGCAACGATCACCTATGATAGTGGCTCAATTCCAGCAGACGAAGCGGATGCAGTCGAAGCATTTATCACGGCAAAGCGGATCGAAGGCTGTTCGGAGAAAACCCTGAGCTACTACCGGAAGACGATTGAGGCTCTAATTGCCGGAGTTGGAAAGGCTGCGCGACAGATCACCACAGATGATTTGCGCCGCTATCTGACAAGCTATCAAGTTCAGCGTAGGTCGAGCAAAGTGACCATAGACAACATCCGCCGGATACTGTCCAGCTTCTTCTCATGGCTTGAAGATGAGGATTTCATTGTGAAAAGCCCGGTACGCCGGATTCACAAAGTTAAGACTGCAAAGGTGGTCAAGGACACCTACACCGATGAAGCGTTAGAGCTGATGCGTGACAACTGCACAACAGCACGGGACTTGGCGATGATTGATCTTCTGGCTTCCTCTGGAATGCGTGTTGGTGAGCTGGTCACACTAAACCGCGAAGACATCAACTTCAATGAGCGCGAATGCGTTGTTATCGGCAAGGGTAATAAAGAACGATTGGTCTATTTCGACGCAAGGACGAAAATCCACCTTCAAAACTACCTTGAGGGGCGAACGGATGAAAACCCAGCTTTGTTTGTTTCCCTGAAAGCTCCCTTTGACCGATTGATGATTGGCGGAGTGGAGACACGCCTTCGGGAGCTGGGAAAGCGTCTGAATATCCCGAAGGTTCACCCTCACAAGTTCAGGCGTACACTGGCTACAACTGCCATAGACAAAGGAATGCCCATAGAGCAAGTCCAGCAGCTCTTAGGGCATCAGAAAATCGACACCACCATGCACTATGCAATGGTGAAACAACAGAATGTGAAGCTGGCACATAGAAAATACATCGGATAGGATGGTGTACCGCATGACAGAATGGATTGAGTGTACTCTTGATAAATTAGGAGAAATAGTTGGTGGGGCAACCCCATCTACAAAATGTGAAGACTACTACGGAGGCAGTATTCCGTGGATAACGCCCAAAGACCTATCTTCTTTCAAAGGAAGATACATAACCAGCGGGGAAAGAAATATAACCGAAAAGGGACTTGCGTCATGTTCTGCACAAATGATGCCGAAAGATGCTGTTCTCTTCACATCACGCGCTCCCATTGGTTACGTCGCAATCGCTTCTCAAAGTGTTTGTACCAATCAGGGATTCAAGAGTATTGTCGTAAATGAAAAAGCTGATCCGCTATTTGTTTACTACCTTTTGAAGTACAACAAGGACGCTATCGAAGCGATGGGAAGCGGAACCACCTTTAAGGAAGTATCAGGAAAAACGATGAGGGCTGTTAAGGTACGCATTCCCTTAGATGTCAGCTATCAAAAACGAATTGCTGCTGTGCTGGATAGCCTTGATACCAAAATTGAAAACAACGAAAGGATAAACGATAATTTAGCGGCTTAGAGCTGGACAGCAGAGACATCGATCTCGCCGGACATGAGCTTTGGTAGAAGCGTGTCTCGCAGTGCTGTAAAGGTTTTACACTCTTCCTCGTTGGCACGAAATAAAGAGAACAATGGCTCAACCAGATCGTTATACTCTCTGAGATTATGTTCAGGAGGAATAACCACTTGAACAGAGCGCAAGTTCGCTTGGCTGATTTTTGGCTGAACAGCACCGGTAACAATAGATTTTACCGGAGTCTGCTTGAAGAGCATATATAGACTCTCAACATCATAACCAAGCCTTCCAGTGAGAATGTGAGCATGGTTATTTACCCAGAATTGTCCCCACACATATTGCAGAATTGGGTAGCCAGCATCGTCAACAACGGTACCATCTTCTCCAAGAAGAAGATATTTACCGTCGAAGATGTAGTTATCCACCAAATCCATGAGAGAGGCTGCACCATAATAAGGATAAATCTTCTTCTCCATCTTCGATCTATCTGCACCAGAGAGAGGGATACGCTTCGAGTCATGGATTTCGATGATCTCACCAACTGTGCCTATGCGCCAGCCATCTGGAAGATCATCTTGTACGCCATACGGGAAGAACTGTTTGTAAAGCGTTTGTGCTTGAGCAAGTAAATTATCGTTTACGTTAGGAGGGATGAGATGAAATACTGCTTTTACTACGATGAGTCTGAGCATAGCAGGGTCATCAATCTCTCAACCGTTACTGGTGAGACATATTATGATGGTTTTCTGGCAGCTATTATCGGGTGGCGCAGCGATCACGAAACAGCTTTTGAACAGCGTTATCATGCTTTTGAAGAAAAATACGCTGATAGGAAGAAAAAAGGAGAGCTGAAAAGCGGAACGATAAAGCCGAAGCAGTTAGTTCATGGATTTGCCTCTCTCAACGAAGCAAATGAAAAGCTGCTTGGAGATTTCTTCTCCATCTTTGATGAGAACAGCTATATCTATCTGTTCTGTGCAAGCAAAATCGAATACGTTATCACCCAGATTTTCAAAGGCTATCGCAATAGCGTCTTCTTTGATATGGACGCTGCACGCTACTCAATAGTCAAAGCGATAGTTACATACCGACCCACAGAGGTAATTGAAAGCCTGTATAAAAGTCCAGCGGAGTTTGTAGCTGCGTTAATGACATTCTTGACGAACCGGATTAGGCGTAACAAAGAAAACCGCGAATTGAAGGCGCAGGAAAGCACGGCATTTGAAGCCGTCCTTTATGTCCTGAATAACGTCGATGTTCCGCAGTCCCTCACTTGGGACTACCATTCGCAGTTTGTCGGGTTTGGAAATTTCCTGAGCAGCAAGGGCATTCTTGATTATTCAGTCTTGCTTGACAAGGAAGGTGAAGCAGGAGACGAAAGCAAAACTCTCATTGCCGCGAAAGAAGCCAGTTTGAAGAATTGCGAAGAGGCAGACTCGATAGACCACTTTGGAATTAGAATGGCTGATATGCTGGTAGGAATTATCGGCAAACTGATGAAATCGCTATACCATTCCTTGACACCGACGCAGGACAGTCCCCGCATTGCGAAGACTCTTCTTAGCAAAGAATGGTTCAGACTAACCGATGGGCAGTTACAGCTATACAAGCAGCTTTATCATATCGTGTTCGAGATCAACAATGATTGGTATAAGGTCTATGCCGGTAATTATTCAGATGACCTTGTTAGCTTTTTGGGACTGCTGGATTTCATGAATCATTTCAATTCATCTAAAGACAGCGAACAAGACTTTGATATGCAACCGGAGTATTGTAATAGCTGCATCTGCCAAAGACTTGAAACCCATTTTGAGCAGATGAAAAACAAGCTGCCTGTTGAGCCGGTGAAAGATCAAGAAAAGGATTTTTTTAGGAATCGACGCGGCGCAAAAGTTTATCACGATGTAGACAGACAACCCATTCTGGAACTCACCAAAGGAAAAAACGCCTTTGTAGTTCTTTCTGTCGGTATTGCAAAGGGCGGCATCCCATTAGTCACTGTTGAGGCATCGCCTGAAAATCTATGTTATAGGCTGCCTGTACAGTTGAACGAATGGGCAATGACGCTGGTTTCAATGGCAAATACAGGGGAAGATTTATTTCCTGCTGAGGTAATCTTCACAAAAGCTGAAAACCGCATCTATGCGGATATTATATAGAGGGAGTTGAGTACAAATGTCGGGCTATTTTACCGAATCAAATTATGAGAATGCCGTCTTGCAGCTTCTCAATGAGGATCTTGGATATACCTATGTCTATGGACCGGACGTGGAGCGCGATTACCACTCTCCGCTTTATGAGGATGTCCTGCTGCCCTCTTTGCAGCGAATCAACAAAAACTTGCCAATGGATGCTCTGACGGAGGCAATCTATAAGCTCAAGAACTTTGAAACCGGAACGCTTTTGCAGAAGAACATGGTCTTTATGGACTACCTCCAAAACGGAGTCCCGGTAAAATACTATGACAAGGGTGAAGAACGCTCTACCCTTGTTTACCTTGTAGACTTCAAAAATCCTGCCAGTAACGAGTTCACAGTTGCGAATCAATGGACTTTCATTGAGAACTCCGAAAAAAGACCAGATGTGATTCTCTTTGTCAATGGTCTCCCACTCGTCATTGTGGAGTTGAAGTCTCCGTCCCGCGAAGAAACCGATGCTTCCGCAGCATACCGCCAGCTCCGGAACTATATGTATGAGATCCCCTCTATGTTCATTTATAATGCGGTATGTGTCATGAGCGACTTGACCACTTCAAAGGCTGGTACAATCACGTCCGGCGAAGACCGCTTTATGGAGTGGAAAACAACAGACGGCAGCTATGAGAATACGCAACACGCATCATTTGACACATTCTTTGTAGGACTGTTTGAGAAGACCCGCTTCCTTGACATCGTGAAAAACTTCATCTGCTTTAATGTGGATGGACAGAATACTTTCAAGATACTCGCCGGGTATCATCAGTATTTTGCAGTCAAAAAGGCGATTGAGTCTACAAAACACGCAACAGTGACGGACGGTAAGGGTGGCGTCTTCTGGCATACACAGGGCAGCGGAAAATCGTTGTCTATGGTCTTCTATGCTCATTATCTGCAAGAAGCGTTAGAAAGCCCCACTATCGTTGTCATTACCGACCGTAACGATCTGGACGACCAGCTTTACGGACAATTCGCCCGCTGCAAGGACTTCCTCCGGCAAACGCCGCAGCACGCTGAGAGCCGCAAGAATCTGAAAGAACTGCTTGCAAACAGACAGGCAAACGGCATAATCTTCACGACCATGCAGAAGTTTGAAGAAAGCAACGAAGCTCTTTCGGAGCGTCGGAACATTATCGTGATGGCTGATGAAGCGCATCGTGGGCAATATGGTCTCAATGAGAAGGTTGTGGTCAAGCAGAAGGACAACGGCGAAGTCGAGGCGAAAACCGTTATCGGCACTGCCCGCATTATAAGAGACACGCTTCCTAATGCGACCTACATTGGATTCACCGGAACACCGATCTCCACAAAAGACCGCAGTACACGAGAGGTCTTCGGTGATTACATCGACATCTATGATATGACTCAGGCAGTTGAAGATGGCGCGACCAGACCCGTCTACTACGAGAGCCGTGTGATTCACCTGAAACTCGACGAGAACACCCTCCATCTGATCGATAATGAGTATGACATTATGGCTGACAACGCCGATCCGTATGTCATTGAAAAGAGCAAAAAGGAACTTGGTCAGATGGAAGCAATCCTCGGTGCCGACCAGACGATCAATTCCTTGGTAAATGACATTCTTGATCATTACGAGAATTACCGTGAGAATATCCTAACCGGCAAGGCGATGATCGTTGCTTATTCGCGTCCCATAGCAATGAAGATTTATAAGCGCATTCTTGAGCTACGCCCAGCGTGGACGGAAAAGATTGCAGTGGTCATGACGCAAGGCAATAACGATCCCGAAGAATGGCGTGAGATTATCGGCAACAAAGCTCATAAGGACGATATGGCGCGGAAATTCAAAGACAACAACTCTCCGCTGAAAATCGCCATCGTCGTGGATATGTGGCTGACCGGCTTTGATGTTCCCTCCCTCGCTACGATGTATGTCTATAAGCCGATGGCTGGACACAACCTGATGCAAGCTATCGCCCGCGTCAATCGTGTCTTCAAAGATAAAGAAGGCGGTTTGGTTGTCGATTACGTCGGTATTGCGGCTGCACTGAAACAGGCAATGAACGACTATACTGCCAGAGACAAGAAGAACTATGGTGATACAGATGTAAGCAAGGCTGCATATCCGAAGTTCCTTGAAAAGCTCTCTATTTGCAGAGATTTGTTCCACGGATTCAGTTATGAGAAATTCATGACCGGAAGCGACCTCGACAGGGCGAAGCTCATCAGCGGCGGAGTGAACTTCATACTCGGCAAGAGTGTTGCAGAGTACGAGCTTCCCGATCATGAGAAGACACAGAATGTGTTTCTCAAAGAAGCCCTGCTTCTCAAGCAGGCACTTTCGCTGTGCAGCAGCTTGGTAGACGAGCAAACTCGCATGGAGGCAGCTTTCTTCGAGTCCGTAAGAACAATGACCGTGCGCTTGGTTTCAGGCGGTACCGGAAAGAAGTTTACGCTTCCGGAAGTAAATGAGCGCATTAACGAGCTTTTGAAGCACAGCATCAAGAGCGAAGGTGTTATCAACCTCTTCTCCGATGTCCAGACTGAGTTTTCGTTGTTCGATCCGAAGTTTCTTGAAGAAGTGGCAAACATGAAGGAGAAGAATCTTGCAGTCGAACTCCTGAAAAAACTGATTTCCGAACAGGTCTCTGTTTACCGTCGAACAAATATTGTCAAGTCTGAAAAGTTCTCCGAAATCATTCAGAGCGCAATGAACCGCTATTTGAACGGAATGCTGACCAACGAGGAAGTCATTCAAGAATTACTCAAGCTGGCGAAAGACATTGCCGCTGCTGCCGCCGAGGGTGAAAAACTCGGATTGACAGCGGACGAGCTTGCTTTCTATGATGCCCTCACAAAGCCGCAAGCAATCAAGGACTTTTACGAGCATGACGAGCTTATTGCTATCACGAAAGAACTGACAGATTTGCTTCGCAAAAACCAGACAATAGACTGGCAAAAGAAAGAGAGCGCAAGAGCTGGAATGCGCCGCCTGGTCAAAAGGTTGCTGAAAAAACACAAATATCCGCCAGAGGGTATGGATGATGCTGTCCAGACTGTCATGAGCCAGTGTGAGATGTGGACGGACAATGTAATGACCGCTTAACTCCCCTACGAGAAAGGAGTAGATCATGGGCAATTCAGTCATGTTGAATGGCATCGAATATGCCGGAGAACAGATTGCCTACAAAGACAGCACCTATGAGCTTGTGTCAAAGGTCGCTTACCTGATCGGCGTCCCGCTTCGTATTTTCCAAAATGAACACGAGCCGCCGAAGATAGAGATATACAACCGGCTTGAACAGGATAAAAATGCCCGTATCATTCGTAATCTATGTATCATCCGCACCGCCATTGAGCGCAATTACCGGAAAATAAATGACATCATGCGGATGGAATACCGTGGGCTTCTTTCGATGCCGGAGATCCTTCCAACATCCAGTATGCAGCAGCTTTCAAATGACGGAATCAGCTTTATCAAAAAGTCGAGTACAAAGCTATGCCACCACATTATCGAGATCAACCGGCTGATTTCAGACCGCATTAACAACTGCAAAAGCCTCTTTCCAATCTGGATTAACTGGACGTACATAAAAGAGCTGTTCATTATGCCAAACGGCTTGACAGAGGACGGAACGAAAGATGCTGCGGACATCTATTACGCAAGTCTCTCTTACTACCCCTATCAAATGTACATCAACTGGGTACCGATGGACGAGGGTAATGCCCTCTATAATGACAAGAAGTTTGCTACCCTGCTTTATCAATGGCATTGCGACGCCTTCACGGAATACAGTAAAGTCTCCGATGCAGGGGCTTTTGTAAAAAACAATATCTACGACTTCATTGATGACAGCGAGAAGACCGTATTGGTGGTGGACTGCGAAAACTCCGACCCGTACAAGCTGTGTGCCACGCTCAAAAATCTTGATTATGAGGTCATGCAGAAAATTACGGCGATCATTCTCTTTGATGACGTACATACCGCTACGGGATGGCGGATTCTTGAAAACTACACCCGCATCCCCGTTGAGCATATCATGATTGAGCGGATCAAGCAGAACAAATCACTGGTAGACATCAAGCTCACCGCAAGAGCCTGTCAGGAACACTACCAGAAGCAAGTGGATTCCTTCGTCATCGTCTCAAGCGATTCCGACTACTGGGGGCTTATCTCTTCCTTGCCGGACGCCAGATTCCTTGTCATGATTGAGCGGGAAAAATGCGGACCGGATATGAAGGCGGCACTCGCAGAATCCGGGATATTCTACTGCTATCTGGATGACTTCTACTCTGGCAACAGCGAGGACATCAAGAAAAACGCACTATTCAAGGAGATGTACCGCTGGATTGACAACTCCGTTCACCTGAACGTCAACGATATGTTTGACGCTGCTCTGCGAAACACGAGGATCGAAATGTCTCCCGCAGAGCGGCGGCAGTTCTATGAGAAGCACATCAGACACATGACGCTGACCATCGACGAGAACGGAAACGTCAGCATTGAACTGAAACGCGGATAGCATAGGTTTCTATTCCGGGAGGAATGTGGATGGACAACAGATTCTATTTTGGATTCAATACATCGGAGGAACGGAAAAAGCGCAGAAAAGCAGAGCTGTACTCCATGAGTGAGCAAGTCAGCACCTTCTTTTGGGATGAAGCCCCGCAGCATGGTTTGGAAATGCGTGAGGGACAGCAGGATATGTCCTTTGAGATTGTGGACGCCCTCATAAACGATCAGCATTTTGCGATTGAAGCTGGCGTGGGCATTGGAAAGTCCTTTGGCTATCTTGTGCCGGTGCTGCTGTACAGCAAACGCATGAACAAGCCGGTTATCATCGCAACCTCGACCATTGCACTTCAAGAACAGCTCTGGCGCGATGTCCACACGGTAATGCCCCTTCTTGGGCTGAACAGAGATGTCATCCTCGCTAAAGGACAGACCCATTATCTCTGCAACAAACGCGCAGACGAATATATGTGTGACCCGAAAGCAGACCCACCGGACGCGCTTAAAGACGGAATCAAGCAAGGGTATGAGGAACGCAAGGATTTTCCGGAGGTTTTGCCGCAAGGCGTCTGGGACAAGATAAACGTGCAGCGGTTCAGCATGAAGAATTGCGGCTCCTGTGAAAAGAAGTGCAAATATTACAAAGTCCGCGCAGCATTAAAGTTCACGGAGGGTGTTGTTCTGTGCAATCAGGACTTTCTCACCCAGCATCTCATGAAGCTCCGGCGCGGTCAAGACGGGCTGATTAACGCCGCCGCTGATCTGCTTGTCGTGGACGAAGCGCACAACTTGGATGATAAAGTGCGTAGTGCCACAACGGAACGTTTCGGACAGGGTATGCTCTTTGGGATGATCAAGAGTGCATTCTATGAGCTGCGATCCTCTGACCAGAGCAGTGTGTCCGGTGAAAAGCGAGAGGCAGAGAGCGCAATCATCGCCTTCTATAACTGCCTGAAAGCACAAGTCCAAAAGCAGATCAACGAGGCAGAGCAGGATATGCGCTACGCTGACCGCTTTTTCTTCGACAACAATGGCAGTGCGATTGAACTGCTTACCGAGATGAACGCCGCCATACACAATCTTTCGTCCAGCATTCAGATTTATTCCAGCATGGATTTCAGAAACAACCGTTCCTTTGCTGCCTCTGATGATCTGGATGCCGTCAGCGAGTCCCTTTCAGAGCTTCTTGACCGGATAGATGATATGCTGATCTGGATTGAGCAGCACGGCAGCAACACGGAACTCGTCTATTGCCCTAAAAACACAAAAGAAATTGTGAGCCGCCTATACTTCAATGGTGATGAAAGAACCATCTTGACCTCTGCCACGCTGACGAACGCCACGAGCGGGTCTCTGGAAGAACAGTATTCTTACTTTATCAGCAATACCGGCTTTCCTGCTGGTGATCGCGGCTGCTTATCCGAGCCAAAGCCTTCCCCATATCCATA
>CDZP01021082.1_pt1 | contig 10879 bp, 8 predicted proteins | sample 554941 | NCBI WGS metagenome assembly CDZP01 (sample SAMEA3182064, study PRJEB8094) | gut metagenome | biome: human; feature: gut; material: Stool; isolation source: human stools | place: Canada | collected 2013-01-28
GCACGAAGCCTATCGGGCCTTTCGGGAAAAGCAGATCCGTTTGTTCGGCAATATTTTAGAGTGTTTTGGGATCGGGGCAGATTGTGCGAGAGTTGGTTTGTTTACAAATATAAGCCTGATGGCCATGATTGTCCGCAGAGCGATCCCGGAAACAATGCCGCTGTTTGTTCCCGAAGCGGCTGATGAAACAGTCGCATTTCAAATCAAGGCCATCGTGGACTTCCTGGAGCCTTTAAAGAAAGAAAACTTCTGCCGATGATGGTATGCATCGCATAGATTTATCCGGATTGTATGCTTTAATGCCGCACATCCGGATAGTTTTTTGAGCAAAATAAATACAAATTATAAAATTTGTATTTATTTCAGTTTTGGCTGCTGTAGTTTTATATATCTCTGAGACTGAAAATTCGCACATGGAAGTATCGCACTTTCCAGAACCTCTGGCCTGTGCGGCTGGCGATTGGAACAGCCATGCAAGGATTCCAGCGGCAAGAGCTTATGGAGGGCTTGGCCAGTCCACCAAGCGTATGTCCCCCTTTATTCATGACAGCAGAAACGCTGTGGTGATAAAACAAAATTGTTTTACAAGCAAGGAGAATGGTTATGGGTTTTTTCAGCAAATTATTTAAGGGGCCTGAAATCGACATGGAAAAGAGCAATGCAAACGCCGAAAAAATGCGTCTGCTGTTCAACCAAGCGGTAGAAAACGGAGCCGACTATCAACTGATTTTCGCCTACACAGAGGATGTGTCGCGGTTCAATTACGGGTTTATCCACGGCAGTAAAACAAAAGTAGGGAATTTGATCGTCGGTTGGAATGAGGCAGAGCAGACGATCGTGGCGCTTCCCACCGTACCGGCTCTCTCTGGGTGCGGTGCACCTACCTATTACCGCCGTTCTGAAATTCTGAAAGCCTATCGGAACAAGTACCCCACCGATGCCTTTATTATCTACCCTGACAGAAAAAGCTACATCGGTATCAATGCCTGCGACTGGTTGGAAGACGAGAGTCTCTATGTATATGTGTCACAGACCGAAGCGCTCGCCGCTTTCACAGATTTTTTTATGAACCGTTTTGCCAAAAAGTGATACAGGCCACTCCTCTTAAAAAACGGAGAACCGATCGGGAGCACGGTTATGCCGATATTGGCAGGGTCCGAAGCCTATTTGCAGCAGAGCTGCAAAAACGGAGAAGAATATTTTTCCCAAAGCAAACGGTCACAGGCGCGCTCCCCTATCCCCTTGGCGCACCGTAGAGCCAGCAAGAGCGACGCAATGAGAACCGCGCCGCTCTTGTTTTTTCACCACAAGCGCGGAATAGCATCGGCCTTTTTTGCTGCGCACGGTGCACGGAGCGCTTTTTATCTGTATCTGCAAAAATGTGGATTTCGTTGTAAAAACAACATACTGTTTCTTGTGGACGCGGTATGCTTACAGCAGCAAAGGCCGTGCGTGTGCAGCCACGCGCCCCGGCCGGCAAATGAACCGGGAGGAAAATGACATGAAAAGACGGATCATCCACATTGACGAAGAAAAATGCAACGGCTGCGGCCTGTGTGCCGCCGCCTGCCATGAGGGGGCCATCGGCATGATAGATGGCAAGGCGCGGCTGCTGCGCGAGGATTACTGCGACGGCCTGGGCGACTGCCTGCCCGCCTGCCCCACAGGCGCGATCCGCTTTGAAGAACGCGAAGCTCCCGCCTATGACCATGCGGCCGTCATGGCCGCCAAAGCGCAGAACGCCGCCCCGCAGCCCTGCGGATGCCCCGGCAGCGGTGCCCGCAGCATCCGGCGTGAAGCCGCCCCGGCGGACAGCGCCGTCCCCCGTACCGCCAGCGCGCTGTCCCAGTGGCCGGTCCAAATCAAGCTTGCTCCGGTGAACGCGCCTTATTTTCAAGGCGCACGACTGCTCATCGCGGCGGACTGCACCGCGTACGCCTACGGTGCGTTTCACGAGGATTTCATCCGCGGCCGCGTAACGCTCATCGGATGCCCCAAGCTGGATGAGGGCGACTACGCGGAAAAGCTCACCGCCATCCTGCGTGAAAACGATATCCAGAGCGTGACCGTGGCGCGCATGGAGGTCCCCTGCTGCGGCGGCATTGAAAACGCCGTCAAGCGCGCATTGCAGCAGAGCGGCAAATTCATTCCCTGGCGTGTAGCAGTTATCTCCACAGACGGGCGCATTCTGTCGGACTGACCGGTATGCCGCGGCAGCACGGTTCGCTTTTTCATGCATGTGCAGAGGCATTTTCTTGTAATTCGGGGCAAAATATGCTATGATTCTATTAGCTTTTGCTAACCTCTGCCGCCCGGATCGAACCTGTATGCAGAGCACTCCGCATACAGGTCCTCCTCCCTCCGCGGGGCGGCCTGCCGCTGTGCGGAGGGCCTGTTTTTATCAAGAAAGGAGCTGTCTCTCATGTACTGCACACGCGCTGTCAGCGACGCCGTTACCTGGGTCGGCGGCAATGACCGCCGCCTTTCCCTTTTTGAAAATCTGTTCCCCATCCCACGCGGGGTCACGTACAATTCCTATCTGATCCTGGATGAAAAAACCGCGCTTATCGACACGGTGGATGCCTCCATCTCGCGCCAGTTTCTGGAAAACATCATGCATACGCTCGCCGGACGGCATCTGGACTATCTTGTCGTCAACCATATGGAGCCGGACCATTGCGCCAACATTGAGGAACTGCTGCTGCGCTTTCCCGAGCTGAAAGTCGTGGGAAACGCCAAAACCTTTACTCTGATGCGCCAGTTCTATGACTTCGACCTGGAGGGCCGCATCATCACTGTGGTGGAAAACGATACGCTCAGCCTTGGTGCGCATACGCTGCGCTTTGTGTTTACACCGATGGTCCACTGGCCCGAAGTGATGATGACTTATGAAGAGCACGAGCATATCCTTTTTTCCGCCGACGCCTTCGGCAGCTTCGGCGCACTGAACGGCCACCTGTTCGACGACGAGATCGACTTTGAGTGCGGCTGGATGGCGGATACGCGGCGCTACTACGGCAATATCGTGGGCAAATACGGCCCGCAGGTCCAGGCCGCACTGAACAAGCTTTCGGGCGTGGAGATCCGCATGGTGTGCCCGCTGCACGGGCCCGTTTGGCGCTCCGGGTTGGACAGGCTGCTGGACAAATACCGGCATTGGAGCACCTATACACCGGAGGAACGCTCCGTGGCCGTATTCTACGGTTCCATGTACGGCGATACGGAAAATGCCGTAAATATCCTTACCTCCCGCTTGGCGGAGGCCGGTGTAAAAAACATCGCCGTCTATGATGTTTCCAGCACACATGTCTCCACGATGATCGCCGAGGTGTTCCGCTGCAGCCACCTGGTCCTTGCCGCGCCCACCTATAACAATGGGGTCTACCCCGCCATGCTGAATCTGCTGCACGACATGAAGGCGCTCAACCTGCAAAACCGCACCGTTGCCCTGATGGAAAACGGCTCCTGGGCACCGTCCTGCGCCCGGCAGATGCGCGCCCTTCTGGAAGAAATGAAGAGCATGGAGATCTTGGAGCCTGTGGTCACGCTGAAGTCCGCGCTGAAGGACGATTCTCTGGCCCAACTGGACGCGCTGCGTGATGCATTGATCGCTTCCCTTATGGCAGAGTGAACTGCTTTTCCCGGTTGCATTTTTTTCGCCCACTCTGTATACTGTTATTGTTATAAGCATACGCCCCGCTTTCCCCATTCGGACGGCGGGGCGTCGTTCGGCCCATATTGTTGCGTGCGCAACGAATGCGCGCGCAGCAGTTCACCATTTTGCGCCTTTGCCGCGCGTTTTCTGCGAAGGAGGTTTTTATGAAGCAGCATTTGATGCGCAACATCAATACCATCTCCCGGTGTGCCGCACTGTACCGGGACGCTCACCTTGCAGACTGCGGGCTGAGCGGCTGGCAGGCGCCTTATATTCCGGAAATCTGCGCCGCGCCGGGCATTACGCAGGATCAGCTGGCTCTGCGCCTGCACGTGAACCGCAGCAACGTAACGCGCCAGCTGGCCATGCTGGAGGAAAACGGCTTCGTCCTACGGCGCCGCAGTGAAAGCGACCGCCGCGCGGTGGAGGTTTATCCCACGCAGAAGGCCGAGGAAACACTTTCCGCCGTACGGGCCGTATACCGGTCCTGGCGGGAAAAGCTGTTTTATGACCTGACTTCGGAAGAACGCGACCGGTTGGAGTCACTTCTGGAGCGCCTGGCCCGCCGCGCGGAGGACATTCAATGAAAACAGTTCTGCATTATCTGCGCCCCCGTCTGGGCATTATGAGCGTGGGGCTGCTCATCAAGTTTTTCGGCACCGTTGCCGAGCTTCTTTTGCCGTGGATGCTCTCTGTTATTTTGGATGAGGCTGTTCCCGCCGGAGCGCTGGGCGGCATCCTTTTCTGGGGCGGGCTTATGGTGCTCTGCGCAGCGGCGGCGCTGGGCGGCAACGTAATCGCCAACCGACTGGCTTGCTCCACTTCCCGGGATGTGACGCGGCGGCTGCGGCACGACCTGTTTGCACGGGTGATGCAGCTGTCCTGCGCACAGGAGGATGCATTCACCACGCCCTCCCTCATCTCCCGCCTGACGAGCGATACCTACAACGTACACCAGATGGTGGACAGGATGCAGCGCCTGGGTGTGCGTGCGCCCATCCTGCTGGTGGGCGGTATCGCGCTGACGCTTTCGCTGGAGCCGGTGCTCACACTGGTGCTCATTGCAACACTGCCTCTGCTGGGGCTTGTGGTGTGGTTCGTTTCCACACGGGGCATACGGCTTTATACCCGTACACAGCTTGCACTGGACGCCCTGGTACGGCGCGCGCAGGAGAGCATGGCGGGCATCCGCGTCATCCACGCGCTGTCCAAGGGAGACTATGAGCGCGCCCGCTTTGACGAAGCCAACGCCCGTGCGGTGAACTGCGACCAGCGCGCCGGCTTTTTGATGAACGTAACGAACCCTGCTATGAACCTTCTGCTCAATACAGGGCTCACGGTGGTCATCGTGCTGGGCGCATACCGCGTAAACGCAGGACTTGCACAGCCCGGCTCCATCATCGCATTTTTGAGCTACTTCACCATCATCCTCAACGCGCTGATGATGGTCTCCCGCCTGTTTGTTATGTACTCCAAGGGCGCGGCCAGCGGACGGCGCATTGCCGAGGTGCTGGCCGCGCCCGCGGACCTTGCGCCCCAGAACATTCCTCCGGTGCAGGAGGACGCGTTCCTCCGCTTTGACCATGTCTCCTTTTCCTATGACAAGGTGAAAGACACGCTTTCAGACGTCAGCTTTTCTCTGAAACGGGGCCAGACGCTGGGCATCATTGGGCCGACGGGCAGCGGAAAAACCACCATTCTCTGGCTGCTGCTGCGTTTTTACGACCCGGACAGCGGCGCGGTACGGCTGAACGGACGCGACGTTCGTTCCATTCCGCCCGAGGTGCTGCACAGCAAGTTCGGCGTGGTGTTTCAGAACGACTTTCTCTACGCGGATGAAATCGGTGAAAACATCGACTTCGGGCGGGGAATTTCCCCGGAGCAGACTGCTGCGGCGGCACGCACGGCGCAGGCGGATTTCATTGCACAGCGTAAGGGCGGTTTTTCCGCTCAATTGGCCGCAAAAGGCGCCAACCTGAGCGGCGGGCAGAAGCAGCGCGTGCTGCTGGCCCGCGCCCTTGCGGCTGACCCGGAGATCCTGCTGTTGGACGACAGCTCCAGCGCGCTGGACTACAAGACGGACGCTGCGCTGCGCCGCGCGCTGGCGCGCGACTTTGCGGATACCACAAAGATCATCGTGGCCCAGCGCGTCAGCTCCATCCAGAACGCGGACCGTATCCTTGTTCTGGAGGACGGCCGCGCCGCAGGCCTCGGCACGCACAGCGAGCTGCTGCGCTCCTGCGAAAGCTACCGCGAGATCGCGCAGGTCCAAATGGGGGAGGGGGAATAAATGGCACGCAGCAAAGGAATGGGCGGCGGGCCGAGCATGGCCTTCGAGAAGCCCCGCGCGGGAGCAAAAGCCATTCTCAGGCGCCTGTGGCGCTATCTGTACCATTACAAATGGCTGCTGGCCGCCGCAGTGGCGCTCAGCCTTACCGGCAATCTGCTTGCTTTGGCAGGCCCGAAGCTTTCGGGCTACGCCATCGACGCCATCCGCCCCGGGCCGGGCCGAGTGGACTTCACCACGGTTTTCCACTATGCAAAACGGATGCTTGTGTTTTATTTTGCCGCAGCGGCGCTGAGCTATGTGCTGGCCACGCTGATGGTGCGGCTGAGCCGCAACGTTGTTTACCGCATGCGCAAGGACATCTATGACCATTTGATGCGCCTGCCTGTGCGCTTTTTCGATACGCATGCCATCGGCGACGTATTGAGCGTGCTCTCCTACGACGTGGATACCATCAACGCCTCCCTTTCCAACGACCTGGTACAGATGCTCACCAGCGTCATCACCGTGGCCGGTTCCTTTGGAATGATGCTCTCCATCTCTCCTCAGCTGATCCTTATTTTCGTTGTGACCATTCCCATTTCCGTGATGTTTACACGACACCGTTCCAAACGGGTGCGGCCGCTGTACCGCCGCCGCTCTGCCGGTCTGGGCGCTTTGAACGGCTTTGCCGAGGAAATGACGGGCGGGCTGAAAACCATCAAGGCCTATGGCCGGGAGGAGGTGTTTCTTTCCCGTTTTGAGGAAAAGAACCGCCTCGCCTGCGACGCCAACTATGAGGCGGACGCCTTTTCCAGTTCTACTGGGCCGGGCGTCAACTTCATCAATAATTTGTCTCTGGCACTGGTGAGCCTGTTCGGCGCGCTGCTGTACATGGCGGGCGGCATCAGCCTGGGCAGTGTGTCCTCTTTCGTATTGTATTCCCGCAAATTTTCCGGTCCCATCAACGAATTTGCCAACATCATCAGCGAGCTGCAGTCCGCGCTGGCTGCCGCCGAGCGCGTGTTCCAGCTGCTGGATGAAGCAGAGGAGGCCCCGGATGCTCCCGGCGCACGGGAGCTTTCCGGTGTGCGCGGCGCAGTGGCACTGCGCGGCGTGCGCTTCGGCTACGGCGGCGCGCCGGTGCTGGACGGCTTCACGCTGGCCGCACAGCCCGGCCAGGTGGTTGCCATAGTGGGGCCGACGGGCGCGGGCAAAACCACTGTCATCAACCTGCTGATGCGCTTTTACGATGCAGATTCCGGTTCCATCACCGTGGACGGACAGGAGATCCTTTCCCTCACCCGCGCCAGCCTGCGCCGCGCCTATTCCATGGTGCTGCAGGACACCTGGCTGTTTTCGGGCACCGTATACGAAAACCTTGCCTACGGCAAGGAGGGTGTGACGCTGGAGCAGGTGCGCGCTGCAGCGCGGGCCGCCAAGATCGACCGCTTTATAGAAGCGCTGCCCCAGGGCTACGACACCGTGCTGCGGGACGGCGGCAACAGCATCTCCAAGGGCCAGCGCCAGCTGCTCACCATCGCACGGGCCATGCTGCTGGACGCGCCGATGCTCATTCTGGACGAAGCGACCTCCAATGTGGACACCCGCACCGAACGCCGTATCCAGGCCGCCATGCTTCGGCTGATGGAAGGACGCACCTGCTTTGTCATCGCACACCGGCTGTCCACCATCCGAAACGCGGACGTCATCGCCGTGCTGCGTGAGGGCACGGTAGCAGAATGCGGCACCCACGACGAGCTGATGCGCCGGGGAGGCTATTACAGCGAGCTGTACCGCGCCCAGTTCGACGCCGCTCAGGATGCGGGCTGACCATACGGGGCGGGCGCGGCCAAAACGCCGCTCCCGCTTTTTTCGCCATTTTCTCAAACGGAACGCGCGCAAACAAAACTTTAACAATCGCATTTTATAATAGCAGCAGAAAATTGAGGAGGGAAATGTTTTGTTCAAGATATTGGTGGTGGAGGACGACCGGGAGCTGAACCGTGCGGTCTGCGCGTTTCTGGGGCGGAACGGATACGAAGCGGTGGGCTGCCTTTGTGCGGAGGAAGCCTATGACGCGTTGTATGAAACTGTGTTCGACCTTATCATTTCCGACATCATGATGCCTGGGACAGACGGCTTTGAATTTGCCCGTACCGTGCGGGAGCAGAACACGGAGCTGCCCATCCTGTTTATGACGGCCCGGGATGATCTCACGGCTAAACAGCGCGGTTTTTCCGCCGGAGCCGACGATTACATGGTAAAGCCCGTGGACCTGGACGAGCTTTTGCTGCGGATCGGCGCGCTGCTGCGCAGGGCAAAAATCGCCAGCAGCAAAAGGCTTACGGCAGGCAGCCTTTTGCTGGACGCAGACGAGCACACGGCCTATCTGAGCGGCGCGGAGGTTCCGCTCACCGTACGGGAATTCGACCTGCTGTACAAGCTGCTCTCCTACCCGAAAAAGACCTTCACCCGCGCACAGCTTATGGAGGAATTCTGGGAAATGGAAACATCCTCCGGCCCGCGCACTGTGGATGTATATATCACCAAGCTGCGGGACAAATTTTCCGCCTGCCCGGATTTTGAGATCGTCACCGTGCACGGGCTGGGCTATAAGGCGGTGCTGAAATGAACCGGGATCGCTTCTCGGGAGCCGGGCGGCTTCCCCGGTATCTGTTTTCCGCAACAAAATTCCTGATTTTTTTCGCACTGATCGCATTCGTGGTCACCTGCTCTTTCCTGCTGTTTCTTGATTCCATGCGGCTCGACCCGGATATCCTGCGGGAAAACGCGCTGCTCACTTTTCTCAATATCCTGCTTCTGAGCGCGCTTTTCACCGTCATCGACGGCATCCGGCGCAGGCTGACAGTGGAGCGCCCGGTGCGGCGCATCCGCGCCGCTACCCAGCGCATCATCCAGGGCGATTTCAGCGTGCGCATCGAGCCGCTTCACGGCCCGGAGCGTGCCGACGCCTTCGACGCCATCATTGAGGATTTCAACCAGATGGCCCGGGAGCTTTCCGGCGTGGAAACGCTGCGCACAGACTTCATCGCCAATGTTTCACACGAGCTGAAAACGCCGTTGGCCGTCATCCAGAACTACGGTTCCCTGTTGCAGGACCCTGCCCTGCCGAAAGAGCAGCGCGTCGAATATGCCAAGGCCGTCACAGATGCATCCCGCCGCCTGGCGGACCTGATCGCCAATATTCTCAAACTGAACAAGCTGGAAAATCAGCAGATCTTCCCGCAGGCGGAGACTTACGATCTGGGTGAGCAGCTTCGAGAATGCCTGTTGGGCTTTGAGGACGCATGGGAGGCAAAAGAGCTTGCTGTTGAGGCGGACATTCCGGACGGCGTGGCCGTCCGTACGGACCGCGAGCTGCTGACGCTGGTGTGGAACAACCTGTTCTCCAACGCCGTCAAATTCACGGATGCAGGCGGCAGCATCCATGTTTCCCTTCGGCATACCGGCACGCAGGCCGAGGTGTGCGTCACAGACACCGGCTGCGGCATGAGTCCCGAAACGGGACGGCATATTTTTGAAAAATTTTATCAGGGCGACAGCTCCCACGCAACGCAGGGCAACGGACTGGGGCTGGCGCTGGTGCGCCGTGTGGTGGATATCGTGGGCGGAGAGATCGCGGTGAAGAGCACGCTGGGCAAAGGCAGCACGTTTTCCGTGGTGCTGCGCGCCGAAACCAATGAAACGCCCTGAGCCTTTGCTGCGCCGCCTGCTTTTCCCCGGCGGCGGTTGGGCGGCGCTGGCTGCCTTTGCTGCCGTGGCCTCCCTGTGGACCGTCTTTTCCAACGGCTGGGAGGACGCTCCCGCCGCGCGCGCAGCCTATGCCTTTTCCGCCTATGCACTGGTCGTGGCCATTTGCCGTGCAGTGCCTGCAGCCCGGCGTGCAAAAACCGCTGTCTACGGCCTGCCCCCGGTGCGGCGCTGGCGTGCCGACGCCGCGCTGCGCGCGCTTGTTTCCCTTCGCGCCGGGCTGTGCGTCAATCTTTGCTTCGCCGCCTGCAAGCTGTACGCGGGCATCCGGTTCCGCTCACCCTGGTTCGGTGCGGCGGCAGTGTATTACACCGTTCTGAGCACCATGCGTTTTGCAGTACTTCGCGGCGTGCGGAACGCTCCGCCCGCCGGGCCGTCTGCCGCTCCTGTCTGGCAGATGCGCGGGCTGCGTGTCTACCGGCGCTGCGGTGTGCTGATGTTTGCCCTGAATCTGGCCATGACGGCCATAGCCGCACAAATGGTCTGGCAGAACCGCGCATACCGTTATCCCGGCACGCTGATCTATGCCTCAGCCGCATATACGTTTTACTGCTTCGGCAGCGCAGCAGCCAGCGCGGTGAAAGCGCACCGCATGCATGACCCCGTGCATGCGGCCGCAAAAATGCTGGGCCTGGCCGGTGCGCTGATGAGCGTACTGACCCTGCAGACCGCCATGCTTGCCCAATTCGGCGGAGACGCGGCCATGCGCCGGACGATGAACGCCGTCACCGGAGCCTGTGTGTGCTCGCTTGTATTCTGCATGGCCGCATTTATGGCCGTACGCGGAAATATCCTTCTCCGGCGGGCCGCGCGGCAGAACGCGGCTGCTTCCGCTGCACCGCCGTCCATTCATTTCTAAAGGAGTGTCTGTTTATGGAAGAAAACAAGGAGATTTTCACCTATACCTACTCCGCCCGGCAGCAGGAGGAGGTCAGGCGCATCCTCCAAAAATACACGCCGCCCCAGGAGGATAAAATGGAGCTTCTGCGCCGCCTGGATAAAAGCGCCCAGCAGCCCGGTACCATTGCCGGCATCGCGCTCGGCGTATGCGGTACGCTGATGCTCGGGCTGGGCATGTGCTGTACCATGGTGTGGACAGGTGTTTTCGCCCTGGGCGTGGCCGTCGGCTGCACCGGCATCGCCGTGCTGGCGCTGGCTTATCCGATGTTTCTGCATCTGACAAA
>CDZP01041417.1_pt1 | contig 10511 bp, 15 predicted proteins | sample 554941 | NCBI WGS metagenome assembly CDZP01 (sample SAMEA3182064, study PRJEB8094) | gut metagenome | biome: human; feature: gut; material: Stool; isolation source: human stools | place: Canada | collected 2013-01-28
GCAGTAGAGATGCTCCTTCACCTGCGTCCCGTTCGCTTCCCAGCGCGTCATGGCCAGGACGCGCGTGGCCTCAGGTTCCGAGGGGTCCCAGAGGTAGCTGCGCACAAGTGCCGGCGTTTCCCCGGTCAAGTCGCACTCCGCCACCTGCAGGTGGTCCCGGTAGAGGTAGCGCGCGTGGAAGCCCGTTGTCCCTCCGACCGTCACTTTTTTCTCAAACCTCCTGCCCATGGAGTCGTAGGCGCATTCCACGGTTGTCCCGCCGTCCTCGCTTTCAAATTTCACGGGCCGGTTTTCGGCGTTGTAGGTGACTGTCCAGATGCCGGTGGAAGTTTTCACCAGCGTCTGGTTGCCGTCCGCGTCGTATTGGGGTGTAAAGGCTTCCCCGCCATTTTCGGCGATGCCCGCGTACCGGTTGAGTTCGTCGGTTTCATAGTCCGTGGTGCTGCCGAATTCGAAGGCTTCCTTCCGGTTGCCGATGTTGTCGTACTGATAGCCGAAGCGCCCTCCGGGCCTGAGCTGGTCTCCGACCAGTTCGCCGCGGCTGTTGTAGGTGAACAAACGCGTCGTTTTGGGCGCCGCCGTGTTCCACGTGTCCCTGCGCCGGGTCGGACGGCCCAGCGCGTCGTAGTCGTATTCGTGCCTTGCCGGCGGGTTGGCGCTTCCGGGCCTCCGGTAGTCGATGACGGAGAGGAGGTCGCGGCTGCTTTCATAGGTGTTGACCCGGGTCATGCCGTTGGGGTAGGCGAGTTGTTCCACAAGCCCTCCCTGTTCGCAGTAAGTCCAGGAGAAGGGCGTTTCCATGCCTTCCGCCGCGAGGGCGGAGAGGCGGCCTTTGCCGTCATAGGACAGGCGCGCCTGCTGGACGCGGCGTCCGCCCGCGCTTAATTCGTACCCGGCCTGACGGCCGAGCCCGTCATAGAGCTCGGAGACCTGCCAGGAGAGGCCGTTTGCCTCAAGGCAGTCTGTTTCCGGTTCTCCGTAGGGATTGCAGGCGAAGGTCCGCATTCCGGAGGCATCCGTGATTTGCGTCAATTGGCCGAGGTGGTCGTAGGCGAAGCTCTGGCCGGGCGTGGCGTCCGAGTAGCTGATTCCCGCCAGAAAATTCCGGTGGATAAGGCAGGATGAATGTTTGCTCATCCTCATATAACAAATGTTCCTTCCGGCTTATGCCGGAAGGAACATGGTATAAATAACAAAAATATTAATGAGGAACAGGATAGGGTACTTTTACTTCATAATAATTAACAAGCTTCCCCTCTTCATTAAAGTTAAATTCAAGAAATTTTAACCATTTGTCACCAGGATACTCCGGATCGCTCTTGTTACAACGATAACCCAACCTATCTATGACGGGAGGATTATCACTTCCTGTTATACCAACTCCTAAAATATCTATTACTTCTTGTTGAGTTGTTGTTCCAATAACAAAAGACTTGGCTATTGTTTTCTTTTCTTTCCAGGAATATTTTTTAAGAGGGTATTTTTTACATAACTCTTCCGGCGGACATCTATATAAAGCATTCCTGTTTGTTTTAACGGAATGATTATTTAAATCGGATTGATACAAATCAACATCTTCCGAGCAGGAGCAGAGCAATGCGCTACATAGAAAAACAACATTTTTTGATATCATCATATTTTACGGAATTATTTTTTTATCTTGTTGAAACAGATCCCTTCGCTTCCTGTTCCCACTCATTGGCAAATAGAATGCTTACTATGAAATTTGTCTAGAGTTATTATAGAAAATAAAAATAGTGTCGCAAGAGCATTCTGCATCATGCCAATATTTTACAAGTTCCCGTTGAATGTTTCCCACACTTTTGATGAATAATAATCATTTTCCTTTAGGTCCTGAGTTTTTGGATCATCAGAATAACCATAGACTATTCGAGGCCCTTTTACAGGATGAACAAAAGTTCCTATCGGCTGATTAGTCCCAGCAACGGTAGTACCTTTTCTCATAAATTCCCTTGCGAATTGCTTTGCAAAGCTACTGCTGCTGCAGCCTGAAAACATGACAGTCGCTACGACAGAGAACCAGCAGCGGACAGGCCCCTTTTTTTGTTGAGCTCTACTGAATGAAGGCTTTTTCTCTAATCTTGACAAAGAATTAATAGTAAAGGCATTTCCATCTTTCGAGCTGCGTCCTCCATGACCGGCAAGTATAAAAGAGGTAATAGGTTTCTTTCCTTCTTGAGATATTTTTTGTAGAAATTTTGCAACGTTTTTTCCTTCGATATCCTTACGTATACCGGGGAAAATGTCTTTATAGCTATCAAATAAATCATCCGCAACCAACAATTCCACGCTGTTTTCTTGTTCAGGAAGCCTTAGATTACTTACATCGTATTTATCGCACGGCTTAATTTTTCTGGGATATCCATGATCCCTGGTCTCTTCTGTGGGCCAGATACATACGTAATCTCCTCTATTTCTTCCTTCATTAACTGCGAGTGATTCCAAAGTATCATTTTTTTCCGCAGACCATATAGTTTCACTGCCTGCTTCTTTTTTCCAAAGGCCAAGCGCATCTACCCGAAGAAACGGAGAATTTCCTGCAAACGCGAACAAATTCCAGCCACCCTGTTCCATGATGGGATCGCGGCTGATCCACCTTCCGTCGTGCGGATTGAGATGCCGGTAGTTGTAGTAGACCAGCCCAAGCTCATCATCGCTGTATTCGCTGCTCCACTGGATGGGCTGGGTGACGTCCCCTTCGGCGGTGACTTCTCCGTAGGGCGTGTAGGTGTAGGCCGTACGCAGGTAGCCGGCTTTCCCGAAGACTTCCGTGACGTTCCCGGTCAGATCCCACCCGTAGGCGTACCAGGTGCCGTCCTTGCGGATGGCCAGCGGGCGCGTCGCCTCAGGCTGCGTCGGGTCCCAGAACAGGAACCATCGGAAGGCTCCGCTGACGGCATCTATGGCGGCTATTTGCAGGTAGCCGCGGTACATGTAGCGCAGGTAGCTGCTCACCGTCCCGTTGACGCTCACTTTGCGGGTGTGCCGCCTGCCCATGTAGTCGTAGGTGCATTCCACTACGGTTTTGGAGCTTTCATTGACGAAGCGCACCGGGCGGTTTTCCGCGTTGCAGGCGACTTGCCAGATGCCGGTGGATGTCCTGATCAATGTCTGATTGCCGTCCGCGTCGTAAACCGGTTCAAAGGCGGCTTCTTCTCCGCGCTTGATGGCGGTGTATTGGTTGAGCGGGCCGGTTGTGTAGGCGGTCGCTTCTTCCGCGTCTTCCCGCGCGGTTTTCCGGTTGCCGATGTTGTCGTAACTGTAGCCGTATGTCCTGCCGCTGACGGCGGCGGTCAGTTCGCTCCGGCTGTTGCAGGCAAAGCTGTCGTTGACGGTATTCCCCTGGCGGGCCGTGCGCCGCGTGACGGGCCTTGCCAGACTGTCGTAAGCGTATTCCCTTCCCACAACCAAATTCCAGAAAAGGTATATAAATATTTTTTATATTCTGTATTTATTTTAAATTTTATCATTATTTTCACTCTTAATTTTTAAGAAGAAACAAAATAATAATATAGAAAATATCAGAGACAGACAACAACAAATTATTATTCCTATCATATCTGATAATCTGGGACTACCCAAAGTGTATTGCTTCGGATTTTCTGGATTCACATGAACAGGAATAAAATTTTCTTTTGTAATATTTTCTCCATATCTTGACAATAAATTTTTTCTCATATGAGAATGTATATATTTTTTTTCTTTCCAATAATATGACACGCATAATTGCTCCTGTTTTTCGGATTTCTGAACTTCTTCTACTCTCCCCCGAATTTCAACCCAATTCTTGGAAGATTTATAATTCACATATTCTACGGACAAAGGAATGGCCGTTAGTATCGTACTAAAAACACAAAGCATAGAAAGTGACAATATTATTCGCTTTTTTACGAAATTGATTTTCTTCCTATATTCAACTAATAACTGTTTTTCACTACTTATATCAATTTCTGACTTCAATTCAGGATATCGTCCGCATATCTGGTCAAACAATTTTAATATCCGCGAATAATTTCCCGATGAAAAAATAATGTCTGTATAATCTAATCTCTGAATTTTAATACTATACACTACTGGATCTATTTGAAAAATTTGGACCTTCCCATTATTTCTGAATATGTAAGCATTTGAATTAGAAGGACCACTTTCCAATAAAATACGAGTATCGCTAGCTAAAGGAATTTGCTTTGAATTTATGCATATTCTAAACACATACTGATTAACAATAATTTTAAAATTATTTAAGACAATATATATTTTCCCAAAAATAAGCATCATACTGACACCAAAAGTCGAAATTATGATAACTAAAGAAAAAAGTGATATAATTCCTAATAATATAACGTGACTAGTAATTCCGTTTTTCAGTTCGATAATAAATGAATAGAAAACTATTGGGAAAAATATACAACTAAAACAAATGAATAGAAAAACAAATATTAGTATTTGTTTAATGCCCGATATCCATCTATTATTACAAATTATCGTATCCATAATTTCTCTTGTTTTATATTAAGTGCGATGTACATTTATTAAAAATATACATCGCACTTAATAAATATAAAAATTAATTTAATTTCAATGTTGGTATTTCAAACTTGTAAGGTGTGCTTTCAATTGATAAATTTTTAAGTATATCAAGTCTTTTTTCATCATCATAGGACAGATTGAACCAACCGAAGTTTGCGAATATGGAATAGGAGATAGAATTATTCATTTCCGTATAAAATTGAAATTCACAATCTGAATTTTTACATTGTACGATTGCTCCTGCTTCTCCTGAAACACTCGCGCGAGCACCAACTCCTACTTCTGTTTTAAGTCTATTATTTTTAAACACTCTCCCTATGGCCCCTCCTTCTAGACCTAATGTAAAGTTGGTATTTGCTTTTACTTCTAAAGAGGTATTACATGTTCTGGGATCTATAGATCCTTCGATTGAAGCAGTTCCGGCAATGGCAGAGAAACCTCTCACTCCAAGCATAGCAAAAAGAGTATATCCCCATTTCGTCTTTTGCGTTGCAAAACCTAAGGTAAACCCTACTTCACCAGAAACAGAAAAATCACCGAATATTTTATATTTATCAAAACAAATAGCCAATGTTGAACTTGTTGACCAATCAACAGCCCAACCGCCTCCTGTTAAGGAACCTTTTGATGCAGGACATTGCAAGGGCCCAAAATTGTAAGTGACACATTTTTTTAACCCTAAATAATCAAAATTGATGATACCATTATTATTAACGAACGCGAACAAATTCCAGCCGCCTTGTTCCATGATGGGATCTCGGCTGATCCACCTTCCGTCGTGCGGATTGAGATGCCGGTAGTTGTAGTAGATGAGGCCGAGCTCGTCGTCCATGTATTCGCTAGAGAAGCGGAATTTGTTCTCTTCCGCCATGTTGCCTTCCGACGTGATCAGACCTCCGTACGGCCGGTATTCATACAGGGCGCGGCGTCCGCGCGCTTCCCCGAAGAGGGAGGTGACGTTTTTCATCGCGTCGTGCATGCAGTAGAGATGCTCTTTCTCCTGCGTCCCGTTCGCTTCCCAGCGCGTCATGGACAGGACGCGCGTGGCCTCAGGTTCCGAGGGGGCCCAGATGTAACTGCGCACGAATCCGGCGTTTCCCCCGTCAAGTCACATTCCGCCACCTGCAGATAACCCCGGTAGAGGTAGCGCGCGTGGAAGTTCGCTGTCTCTTCGGACATCACTTACTAGTCAAGCAATTTTTTTAATCTCTGATTGTTATAATACGCAAAAATTAGTTAGTGATAATTGAAATTTCTTCAAGAATTACCGGATATGATATAACTATGAAAGTGATAGAAAGAATAAGAGCTAAAATATTCATCAAAATTTTATGTCTTTTTAATATAAGTGAAATACTCATAAAAACACATAAAATGTTTAAAATTACCGATAAGATCAGTATCACTCGTGCTATCCAATCATACCATAAACTTGCATCTAAAGATATAGACAACAACAACGCGAAAATTATAAATGTTATAATCAGAAGATACCCTGATATTGTTAAAATTAATGGCTTCATTTTTTAATTAGATTATCATATTTTATATTCATAATGTCAATAAACAACCATTATCCATGATAAAAATCTTATCACTTGCATGATCTAATGATACTTCCTGTTTTAGATATTAGCATTATTACTTGTTGTTTGTTTCTCAAATACTATCTTGATTGTAAATATAGCCAGTTATAAAGGTTATGACAGTGTTTGAGACCTATATACTTAAAAATCATTCACCATATTTTCTTTCTATTCAGACTATCTAAATTCTATTCACTGATTTTAAAAACTCATATATTCAACTAACAAAAAATTCTTGCAGAGCCGCTACTGTATATCTTCTCGATTGATTATCGGGGGACGTTCTTTAGGAACAAAATTTTTATAGTATGAAAAAATTAATTTATTGAAAGGAGTAGATAAATACTGACCTCCAGAATCTATCTTTAATCCATTTTTCTTTTTAGATAACATGATATAATGATAAAAACCCAATAATACTTTTTTTCTATATATATATATATCTTTAGCTAAACATTTAGAAATTCCCTGAGTTTCCGTTTTTCCAAGATAAGAAAAACCTTCCTGGGCAAGCTGTTCATGATGATATTCTAATGTATTTCCTCGATAATTTTCTGGCAAATAATAAAAATTATTTAACTTTCCGACAAGAAAAAAAATACCAAATATAATTATCACAAATGAAACAATTGGAAAAACTATGATCTTTATCGTTATAATCGCAGATTCCTTATCTATATTTTTCTCTTTTATTTTTATTATTCTTTTCATTGCATTATAACAGAATTTTTTGAAATTAAATCTGAAAATTTAGAAAACTATTATTTAGAAACCATATAATCAGTTTTATCTTTGACGTCATATATAGCACTCCTAAAAATTTCCCCATACTCTCACAAATGGGGGGGGGGTATTTTTATCTTTTAGCAAAATTTCCTCATTACTGCCGCAATTAATTATTACTGCATATTGCATAAAACTTCCTCGTTGAAAGATACCTTGTCGGATGTCTTCACTGGTAATAGAAATGTCAGTATGGGGACTCCATAAGTAGTAAATGCTTCACTTTCCGTCAAGCGGATTGAAATGTCGGTAGTTGTAGTATACCAGTCCCGGTTCATCGTCTACGTTTTTGATCAAGAAGTGGAACCTGTTCTCTTCCTCTCTTTCGAGGTAGATCCAGAAGAAGGGTTTTCATGCCTTCCTCCGTGCGGGTGGAGAGGCGGTCTTCCACGTCATAGGACAGATGCGTCTGCTGGACGCGGCGGTCGTCTGCGCTTAATTTGGAACCCATCCGGACGGCTGAGTTCGTCATAACGCTCGAATAGACCTGCAGGCAATGCCGTTTGCCGTAAAGCGTCGGCTTTCCAATTCTCCGTAGGGATGTAGGCGAAGATTCCCGTTCCGGCGACATGAGTGATTTGCGTCAGATTTCCTAAAAGTGGTTGCATACAAAGCACTGACCGGGCGTGGTGTCAGAGTATCTGATTCTCATCAGTAAATTCCAGAGGATAGGACAGGATGAATGTTTGCTCGCGCTCATATGGCATACAATAGGAAGGAGTATTGTAAGGATTTTTTACTCTATAATAATTAATAAGTTTTCCTTTTTCAATAAATTCCAATCTAAAAAACATCCATTCATTGTCAAAATATTTTGATCATCCTTTTTACAATGATAATTCAAATTATTACTGAACATAGGAAAAAATTAATTTATAGGTCCTTCTATATTTTTTAATTCCAATATATTTTCTTTGAAATCAAAATCAAATATTCCTTTAAATTCTAAATAAATAATATCAGACGGATCGGGAAATTCTTTAGAAGAACACTCTATCGAATAATCAGATACTAACTGTCCATTTCTCAACTTAGGCAATGTCCCATTTACAAAACGAATAGGATAATATTTCATGTTTCGACATTTATCCATGAACAATTCATAATTATTTTTTTCAGTTACAGGAATAAATTCCAATTGATTATTCTTTCTTGTAACAACAAAAACAACTGATTCTCTTTTAATAGAACATACTATAATAAATCTATTTTTGTATTCAATAATATATGGAGAATCTATATATTCTCCTGGAATATCTTTTTCTAAACCATGAATTTTAACATAAAATTTTTTCCATATTGAACTACTAGATGATTTTTCCAATATTTGAACATCATCAACAATGACACTATCATGATCTCTATTATGTTCTACAACCGTTTTAAGATCATATTGACAGTTTGACGTACTAAAAAACAACACTAAAGATACTATACATGATTTCATATGATTATTATATTCGTTGTGACAATTTTCCTTCCATTATGTTGTACCCCAATGTAATCTGGCATCCAAACACCAATAGGCCTCTAATTAAATAATTGCAGGCATATTGGAAATTATTAAATCGTATTAGCAAAAAATAACTTGGTAATATATTTAATTTTCAAATGTACCAATGAAAATATCACTAATATACTCTTCCTCATAAGTATCCTTATCAGGAATCCAAATACCGAATATGCACATTCCAAACAAATAACATTCTCTTTTTCCATATCTATTATAAGTCAATACCTCATCACCATTTAAAAAATGAATCCCAAATTCAAATGGATAGATAAAAACGGGAGAATAATCATTTTTATCACTATAAAAAACCCCATAAGCAGCCAGCGATAAGGAAACCATTATCCAAGCACCAATAATCATTCCAGTAATCATTAGTATTTTTTCATTTATTTATCAAGATTATTTTTTGCATTTTGCATATCAATAAATATTGTATCGGGATTGCGTCGTCACCTGTAGACATCATTCTCCACGTTTGATAAATAGAATTTTTTACAACTGCTATAAGAAAGACTAATAGAAAATCATTAAAAATCACAGAATTACTCTTTTTAGTTTCGTCACAGTATATTTCGTGCATATGCGCTTTGTAACAGGATAAAATATCTGATAAGAAACACCGGCAAATTTAACTTACCAGGAGTCCAAAGAAATCTCTATTTAGCTATGTTATTCATTAATGATGGAAAATTATTGGCCTATATATTTTCTTCACTGTGTGTTCAATTCTAACAAATTTCATTATTTAAATTCCTTCTGCAAGTAATATCGTTGAATAAAAAATAATACCCATTGAAAAATATTAAATATAAATTTAAAGAGACTTCCTTTTTTGCAAACAATGAACACCTATGAATTTTAAAATTTTATTCACCGCATCTCCATATTTATATTCATAATATTTTTCTCCATATCTAGATATTGGATAGATGATACGATCAAAAAAATTAACATGAAATTCCATAGATATATCTATATTAAATTTTGTCAAAATACAATTAATTTCATCAATATTTTTCTCTGTTATAACAATATCAATATCTTCGTTTTCAAGTGAAAAAAGAATGTGCTGATTATTATCAATATCCAGACTATCCTCCTCCCACCACTCAACAATATAATTTATTTTCTCATTTTTAATTTTATTAATCAGATTTTTATTCATTTCATTTTCATATTTTATTAATTACCCATTCTCCTGCTCAATTCTGAACTAAACCAATACAGATAGCGCATAGCCACACGTATAATAAAATAACAAAAATTGATTTAAATGATAAATTACCTTTCCTGTAATTTTTATATAAATTCTTTATGTACTCAATAAATCCTGCAAATCCACTTCCAAGAAGGATTGAACAAAAAATCACATATATGATATGCTGCAAAAAATATTCACCCCCGTTCCATAATATTATGACAATAAAATCAATTAAAGAACATACAAGTATTTTTACCAACGGGAATTTCCCGATGTACACAAGATAAAATGTGAACCAAATAAAATTTGTCAATAAAGTCAAAACAATAAACAATATTTCTTTCATCATTCTTTATACTTTCTATATGTTCCAGAAATATTTCCTCTCACGTTAAAAGGAGCAGCATAACCGTATTTTTCTAAGGCGGCAAAACGCGTTTGCAGCCAACTATTATGATCGAAATCATAAATATCGCTAATATATGCAGTATAATCTACGGAACAATCTGAATTTACTGTAGCAGTCATCGTCATGTAATATCTTCCTAAAATATAATTTCCTTCACTGGATCTTGCTTGAAGAAGTTGTCAGGAATCCAGATATAATTTTTTCTCAAAACATTTATGTTCTATCGCATACGATATAGCCAATCTTGCCAATAAATTAATATTATCTTGGAGACCATCTGATTCGCCACTCTCGAGATCTATAATATATTGAGGATCTATTTTATACTCGCCACCTGTCTTTGAAAGATATTTTATGAACGTTTCATATGCCAAAAAAGAATCAACCCTTGTTCCTATTAAAGCAGCATAGACCTCCGGATATCCAAGAATGATATTCCCTATTCTCCAAAAATCAATACTATACTTA
>CDZP01009006.1_pt1 | contig 10304 bp, 6 predicted proteins | sample 554941 | NCBI WGS metagenome assembly CDZP01 (sample SAMEA3182064, study PRJEB8094) | gut metagenome | biome: human; feature: gut; material: Stool; isolation source: human stools | place: Canada | collected 2013-01-28
ATTTTCAAAAATTATATAGGTTTATCGACAGTCTGAAACGGTCATCGGTAAAATGCCGATACCCGTTTTCTATGCCTATTGCCTGTCAATCCTCACATCATACCGCCTGAGCCAATATTCTATCTGCAAGAGATATGCGAAAATCTGCGGCGAGGTCATAAGCTGACCGTACCAGTTGCCCTCAAACAGTGTCGGATCGTCGCACAGCCGTAACAGCTTTTCACGGCTGACAATCTCGGTAAGGCGGCAATCCTTGTCGGCAAGCACCGCCCTCATCCTGCGGATAACCTCGGCAAGATAGGTTGGATTGTGGGTCTTTGGATACGGCGATTTCTTGCGCCAAAGCACATCGTCGGGCAGTATGCCTTTCATCGCACGGCGGACGATGCCTTTCTCCCTGCCGCCTGCCGCCTTTATCTCCCACGGAATATTGAAAGCGTAACGGGCAATCCTATGGTCGCAGAACGGCACTCTTACCTCAAGCCCGTGAGCCATGCTCATTCTGTCTTTGCGGTCAAGCAGGCATTGCATAAACCAATAGAAGTTCAGCATGAACATCTCACGCATACGTCTGTCCTTGCGGCTGTCGGTGTCGAGATATTCGGTGTTCTTAAGCGTTTCGTTACAGCAGAAGTTGACATAATCATTCGGGTCGATGTCACCCAGTATCCCCTCGCAGAGCAGATCCGCACGGGATGCGGTCGAGCAAGCCCACGGGAAGCCCGGTTTGTAGAGAATTTCCTCGTTGTGATACCATGGATAGCCGCCGAAGATTTCATCTGCGCACTCGCCGCTGAGAGCAACGGTGAAATTACCCTTGATAGCCTTGCAGAACAGGTACAGAGAGCTGTCCACGTCTGCCATTCCCGGCAGGTCACGGGCATAGGTTGACAGCTCCAGAGCGTCGGTCAGAGCGGGTGTATCGACCTCGACATTGATGTGCTTAGAGCCGATGAACGCTGACATTTTCCGTATCCACGGTGCGTCCATATCGGGCTGGAATTTACTGCTGTGGAAGTTCTTGTCGTTGTCCTTGTAGTCGATTGAATAGGTGGTGAGCTGTCTGCCGTTTTGTTCAAATTCTTTGGCGGCAACGGCGCTTATGATACTGCTGTCAAGACCGCCCGAAAGCATTGTACAAAGCGGAACATCGCTGACAAGCTGGCGCTTTATGGCATCGGTCAGGAGGTAGGCTATGTGCTGTTCGGTTTCCTCGGCGGTTTCCTTATGGGGAAGGGCGTGGAGCGACCAGTAGGTGCGCTTTCTGAGGCCGCATCGGCAGTACATGGCACACTCGGCGGGGCGAAGCTCCCTGATCCCTTTGAAGATGCCGCTTCCCGGCTTTCTCGCAGGACCTAAGAGCATTATCTGAGCAATGCCGTCACGGTCGATCACCGGCTCTATCATAGGGTGGGCGAGGAGCGTTTTTATCTCGGACGCAAAGATAAGACCGCCTGCGTATTCGTAGTAAAACAGCGGCTTCACGCCGATTCTGTCACGGGCAAGAAAGAGCTGTTTTTCCTTTTCCTGCCACACGGCAAAGGCGTATATTCCGTTGAGCTTGTCGAGGCAGGCCTCGCCCCAGGTGATGTATGCCCAGAGCAGTACCTCCGTGTCGCCGGAGGAGGTGAACGAAATGCCCGTAGATTCAAGCTCAGAGCGGATTTCGGCGGTGTTGTAAAGCTCGCCGTTATAGACGATAGTGTAGCTGTCGAGGGCGGTTTTACGGGTCATCGGCTGGGCGCTTCGGGCGGGGTCTATGACGCTAAGGCGGCGGTGGGCGAGGGCGCAGTTATCATCTGTGTAGAAGCCGCCGTTGTCGGGGCCTCTCGGAACCATTGTCTGAGCCATTCTACGCATTATTGCGGCGCTGTCGCACAGCCTGCGGCAATCTATCCAACCTGCTATTCCACACATTAAAAATCACCTCATTATGTAAATTTATGGTATATTATGGTTGATACAAGAGTAGTATATGCTTTGATAATAAATTCCGTGAATGGAAATATCAAGGTGATGATTCGATTACGATAAAAAACTGCGTTTTTCCGCATTACCAAGGGGTTTCGGCAGAACAGACAGAATATGCACAGGTTGATGAATTGTGATGAATTTGAGAATTGAGGGGAAGGCGGGGGAATGCTGCTGTATTTTAACATATAGTTTTCTAAATATAATGATATTAATATATTTAATATTTTCAACGCAATTTGCTGTTTTGCGTGTTAATTTTGTCGGAGCGGACTGCAATTTTGAGCAGTCCGCTTTTGTATGTTGAAATAAAATTTAATGAATCGTAAAACCTGATATTAGTTCACAGCTTTCCCAGTCAACACCTTCATGCATTCCGTCAACAACAAAAATGTCACCACCGCATTTATGACATCCGTCATTCAGCTATTCAGCATGTCACCATCCTTTGATGCTGTACAATCATAGTCAACGTATATTCTTGTAATTTAAGGTTTCTTGCAGAACAGATATAACACTTCTCTGAATTTTGGTAAGCTAATCATTAACATCTCCGATATTCAGGAGTGCTGATATAGTGTCAGCACTCCCATATCTATCTGTTAATAAGGGAACTCAGGTTCAATCTTGAAATCAATATTTGCTGCTTCGAGCTTTTCCTTTATCTCCATAATGTCGATAGCTTTACCACTGAAAATCTCAGCAGGAGCTTTTTCAATCATCTTTTTGGCTTCAATATAGTTGCAACCGGCAATCTCTGAAACCAATTTCAACATATTAGTATTCGCCTTAAACGGAGATGAAAGCAGAATATGATACACGGTTAAATCCGTTTCATACGGTTCAAAGCAAGTTGAAGCAACAGCCTCACCGCAATTATCACATATCCAACTAATGGAATGACCGACCTGCTTAAATCTCATCTCTGCTCCGCAGTTTTCGCAAATCATATTTTCTTCCTCCTTTTGGGATAAAATGTTCTGAATGTACCGGGCGCACTACGATCTTGGACAAGTCTCCCATTTACAGTCTTACCTGCTGTAACATAATATGTTCCTCTTGGTGTTGCCCATAGGATATCAGTAGGTGCTTGTACAGGAACATTCAATTTGTTGGCTAAGTTCTGGGCAAAGCCGGTATCAAGTTTACCGGTGCTACATGATAACAAACGTATTGCTTGTCCTTTATACTGCTTATCCTGCTTAAATAATCTTGCAGCAATTCTATGGTCAATAGTAATCGTTTGACCATTATGCTGAATTTCGATACTTATAGGATTCCCGTGAGCTATAATATCATAGAAGCCGTTTGCGTCAGCATCTTTTCGCCTTTTAATATATCTGCTGAAATCATCAGTGGGCTTCATGTAATCGGTACTACCAAAGGCGACACGGCTCCCCTTAGTACCGTTGAACATACCGCTATAACCCTTACTCATTTCTTAACCCTCCCTGCAAACGCCTTGTTTGTCTTGCTAGGATAGGCAAGAATCGTTATGCCCTGTTCTTCAAGCTCTTTGAAGCACTTGTAATTAGCCGAGCCGTACACGATAATCGTATGAGGATGAAGCCGTCTTACTAACTCTTTCAGCCCTTCCTCAAAGCGTTCACGATCTTCGAGCTTACGGGGACTTCCGCCGACCGTACCGATTGCAACAACGCTGTTTTCAGGGATTCCGTCAAAACAATACCAAATCACTATCCTTTCTGAAAAATTCAGCCAAAAGAACCATTATCCAAGTGGTAACATTTCTCCTGCTATCTATTATACCTTTTGGGACAACATCAAGTCAAGCCGGCAATTACATTTTTGCATTACGCACAATTCCTATTCAAAATGAATTGTGCGCATATACAAATCAGCTGTAAAGCCTACAAGTTGCACCGGGAAAACGTACATTGCAAGGGCGGTGACACCGCCCCGTGTTATGCTTATTTTGTCACGATATTAAGCAGGGACTGATAGCTGTCCACAACATCATAAACAACATTATAATTGCTGACAGCCGTAAAATGCTCTCTCGCACAGTGTGTCTTACCTTTTTCAATATCACGAAGCTGCATCGTAGACATCGAGCCTTTGGTTTCAGGTATGAAATATATGTGCTTTACCTCGCTTTCATAGAAGCGATAGCCCGGTCAGGATTGTACTTGCCTACGGGAGTTGAGATATAAAAACCATTCGGCAGTTATGTAAGAGTAGTCGGAACAACTGATATACCGAATGTTGCAAAGTTTACTGGTTCTGCAGTTTCTGCAAGTGAGGTAAAGCTTGACTGGAGCAAGAATGACAAGGCTACAGGCTACGTTATCGAGCAGTACAAGGGTGGAAAGTGGACTGAAATCAAGGCTGTGGATAATGATATTACCGAAATCACGGTTGAGGGGCTTGCAAAGGGTACGGCATATACGTTCCGCATCAAATCTGTCAAAACGGTTGACGGTGCGGACAAGAGCAGTGAGTATGCAAGCGTTAAGGTTAAAACGGCTGAGTAAGTTTTAAATATCAAGGCCCACCGCTATGGGATTTTCTGTGGCGGTGGGCTAAATTTTACCCTTTTGGGTATTGTAACTTTGCCGAAAGAGTTATACTCTATTATATAGGGAAAGTGTAGTGCAGGGGCGCGGCAGCTTTTAGTTATTTTTTACAATTCAAGGAGGGTTTTGATATGAAATACAGAAAATTAGCAAGCGGATTTGTGGCGGCGGCAATGGCGGTCGGCGTTTTCGCTACGCCGTTCGGAGAGGCGCTTCCTGTCATAAGGGAGAGCGTTGCTGTCAATGCGGGGGCAGAAGTGTACGGAGATTTTGAGTACAGCGTTTCGGGCGATACAGCCGAAATAACAAAATATAAGGGCAGTGCAAGTACGTTGGTCATACCGTCTGAAATTGACGGGAAAACGGTGACCGGTATAGGAAGAATGGCATTTGCAAGCTGTACAACGCTTACTGATGTAACCATACCGGACAGCGTGACGAGCATAGGAGATTGGGCGTTTTCGGATTGTGACGCTATCGTGAACGTAAAAATACCGGACACAGTTACATATTTGGGAGAATACGCATTCAGAAGCTGTAGTTCGCTTAAGAGCGTGCATATACCGAAGGGTATTAAAACAATCGAAATGAGAGCGTTTCTCTCATGCAGTTCTCTCGAAAGCCTGACTATTCCGGAAAACATAACAAGCATCGGACTTGGTGCGTTCAGCTTATGTAAAAAGCTGACTGATGTCACTATACCCGGAAATGTGAAAACTGTCGGGGAAGGCGCATTCAGCAATTGTACCGAGCTTTTAAACGTGACGATATCCGACGGTGTTACGAGCATAGGCAAGAGTGCATTTGCAAGCTGTTATTTGCTGAAGAGTATAACGATAGCTGACAGCGTTACGAGCATCGGAGATGACGCATTCTATTGGTGCAGTAATCTGACAAGCGTCAAGCTGCCGAAGAATCTTGGGAAGATAAACAGTTATACTTTCAGATTCTGTAAAGGGCTTACGGATATAAGCATACCGAACGGCGTTACGAGCATAGACAGATGTTCGTTTATGGGTTGTGAAGCGCTCACAAAAGTGATAATACCGAAAAGTGTGACGGTAATCGACGAGAGTGCTTTTTACGGCTGTAAAACGCTTACTGACGTAACCATACCGGAGGGCGTTACAACCATCGGCGAAGATGCGTTTTGTGGCTGTACGGCTCTGCTTAGCGTAAAGATACCTAAGAGCGTTACAGCCATAGGCAGTCATGCTTTCGGATATAATGAGAGTTATACGAAGACCGCCGGTTTCAAGGTATATTGCTATAAGAACAGTGCGGGCGAAAAATACGCAAACGACAACGGCTTTATCTGTGAAACGGTTTCGGTTACAACGATTGACGCTGTGACGGGTTTTGACGCAGATAAGGTTACGAGCGGTTCTGCTACGCTGAAATGGGATAAGGTTTCCGGTGCGGACGGATATGCGGTCGAACTGTACACGGGCGGAAAGTGGAACGAGGTATTCAGGACTTCCGACAGCAGTGTTACAAGCTGTACTGTAGGTTCTCTCAAGGGCAACTCGACCTACAGCCTGAGGATAAGAGCCTTTGCGGGAACGGCCTACAGTGACTACACAAGACTTGCGGTAAAGACAAAACTTGCAGGTGTTACGGGGCTTAAGGCGCAGGGCGTTACGGCTACGGCAGTAAAGCTGGACTGGGCAAGAAATGCAGGTGCTACGGGCTACATAATCGAGCAGTACAAGGGCGGTAAGTGGACGCAGATCGCAGTTACAAAAAACAATTACACTCTCACCTTTACTGTCAAGGGTCTTGCAGAATGCACGCCGTATTCATTCCGTGTAAAAGCATATAAGAATGACGGCGGCAAGACAAATTACAGCGACTATGTGACTGTCAAAGCGTCAACGCTTTTAGGTACGGTGAAGAACGCCAAGGTCACATTGGTAACAGGCTCGTGGATAACTCTTGAGTGGGCTAAGAATGACAAGGCTACAGGCTATTCTATCGAGCAGTACAAGGGTGGTAAGTGGACGGTAATCGCTACCACGAAGAATAATACCACGCTTAAGTTTACTGTTAAGGGACTTAAGAATGATACAACCTATTCGTTCAGAATAAGGACATATAAGACTGCCGGTGCTTCAAACGTTTACAGCGATTATGTGAGAATCGCAGGCAAGACGAGGATACCGAATGTGGCTACATTCACAGGTTCTGCGGTTTCTGCAAGTGCGGTAAAACTCGACTGGAGCAAGAATGACAAGGCTACGGGCTACGTTATCGAGCGGTACAAGGGCGGTAAGTGGACGGCAATTACTACTACGAAGAATAATACCACGCTTACGTTTACTGTCAAGGGACTTGCAAAGGGCACTACTTATTCTTTCAGAATAAAGTCGTTCAGAAAGACGGGAAGTACGACCGAGTTCAGTGAGTATGCAAGCGTTAAGGTTAAAACGGCTGAGTAAGTTTTAAATATCAAAGCCCACCGCTATGGAATCTCCTGTGGCGGTGGGCTTTGTATATGATAAAAAGTGCTTTATTATGCAGTTTGGGAGGCTTTAAAAGGCGGCTTTTGATAATTTCAAAAATTTTTTCGAAAACCCCTTGATTTTTGTAAATTTATATGTTAGAATAAGCAACGGGTAAACGATTACACGAACGGCGATAAAACGTTGCGGATTGTGATAAGTTATGATAAGCTGTGATAAATCAAGGCAGGCTGAAATGGGTCGTGAAAAGCTGTGATGAATCAAGGCAGGCTGTGACAGGTTGCGATGAGCTGAGAAGGCTGTGACGGTTGTAAAAAAACATAGCAAGTTACAAATTATGCAATAACAGTTTGTGAGGCGTGCGGTGCGCAAAGCGCCGTGAGCAGAGGGTCGTTTAGCGAGAAGCAGCGGGGGAATACCCGTATGGAAAGTAAATTTTGGCGGAAGCGTGACCGCCGTTTTGAAAGGAAAGGTATAATCTATGAAGTATTCAGACGGTTTCTGGATGAACAAGTCGGGCTACGACGTAAACTATGCAACTCAGATCTATGAGGTAAAGGCTACAGACAACTCGATAACCGTATATGCCACTAACCAGTGGATCGGTAACAGAGGAATGACGCTTGGCGGTCCTGTTCTTGAGATCACCTTTACATCTACGCTTGCCGATTCAATCAAGGTTACGATTGAGCATTACAAGGGTGCTGTAAAGAAGGGTCCGGACTTCACATTATATGAGGACACAAACTTCAAGCCTGTTATAAACGAGAAGGACGAGTACTGGGAGCTTGTTTCGAACAAGACTTCGGTAAGAATCGGCAAGGCAGGCGGAGCGTGGGATATAAAATACTTCTATGACGGAAAGCTGCTCACAAAGGAAGGCTGGAGAACAACTTCTTATATCGAAGAACAGCCCTGGCTCACAGACTACCGTATGGAAGGCACAAAGGCGGAGCGTTTCTACGCACACGCATCTACAGACGAGCCTGCAAGAATAAGAGAGATGCTCAACATCTCCGTAGGCGAGAACATCTACGGCTTCGGCGAGAAGTTCTCTACATTCGTAAAGAACGGTCAGACGGTAGAAGTATGGAACAACGACGGCGGTACCTGCTCCGAGCAGACATACAAGTCAATCCCCTTCTATGTATCATCAAGAAACTACGGTGTATTTGTAAATCACCCTGAGAACGTTACATTTGAAGTAGCAAGCGAAACGGTTTCAAAGGTTGCTTTCTCCGTTCAGGGCGAGAGAATGGAATACTTCGTAATGGGCGGTAAGACAATCGCAGACGTACTCGGCGTTTACACAACGCTGACAGGTAAGCCTGCACTTCCTCCTGCATATACATTCGGTCTGTGGCTGACAACATCATTCACTACGAACTATGACGAGGAAACAGTTTCGTTCTTCATAGACGAAATGGCAAGACGTGATATTCCTCTGGAGGTATTCCACTTCGACTGCTTCTGGATGAAGGAATTCAACTGGTGCGACTTCACCTGGGATAAGAGAATGTTCCCCGATCCCAAGGCTATGCTCACACGTCTTAAGGAAAAGAAAATTGAAATCTGCGTATGGATAAACCCCTATATTGCTCAGCAGTCTTCCTTATTTGACGAGGGCGTAAAGAACGGCTACTTCATCAAGAAGACGGACGGCGGTGTGTTCCAGTGTGATATGTGGCAGCCCGGTATGGCTATCGTTGACTTTACGAATCCTGAAGCTTGCAAGTGGTACAAGGCAAAGCTGAGAACACTGTGCGAGATGGGCGTTGACGCATTCAAGACGGACTTCGGTGAGAGAATACCCACAGCCGATGTTGTATACAGCGATGGCTCCGATCCTTACAGAATGCACAACTACTACACATATCTCTACAACAAGTGCGTATTTGAGGTGCTTGAGGAATTCTACGGCAAGGATAAGGCTTGTCTGTTCGCACGTTCTGCTACGGTCGGCGGTCAGCAGTTCCCTGTACACTGGGGCGGCGACTGCTTCAGCCAGTACGAATCAATGGCTGAAACACTCCGTGGAGGACTTTCACTCTGCTTATCAGGCTTCGGCTACTTCAGCCACGATATTTCGGGCTTTGAGGCTACAGGCTCACCCGACTTATACAAGAGATGGTCTGCATTCGGCCTTATGTCTTCACACTCAAGACTTCACGGCAACAGCTCATACAGAGTACCGTGGAACTTTGACGAGGAAGCGTGCGACGTTCTGCGTCACTTCACAAAGCTCAAGGGTCGCCTGATGCCGTATCTGTTCGCTAACGCAGTAAAGGCTCACGAAAAGGGCGTTCCTATGATGAGAGCTATGGTTATGGAATACAGCGACGATCCTGCCTGCTTACCTCTTGACAGACAGTATATGTTCGGTGATAACCTGCTTATCGCTCCCGTATTCAACGAGGAGGGAACCGCTCAGTTCTATCTGCCTAAGGGCAAGTGGACCGATATTCAGACAGGAGAAGTTCTTGAGGGCGGTAACTGGTACGACAAGAAGTACGACTACTTCTCAATGGGTATGTATGCTAAGCCCAACAGCATAATCGCTTACGGTAACTTTGAGCGTAACTTCGCATATGACTATGTAGAGGGTGCTAAGCTCGTTATCTATCAGCTTGAGGACGGCAAGAACACTCAGTGCAAGATCTACGATAAGGACGCTAAGCTCGAGCTTACTGTTATGGCTGAGAGAAACGGCGATACAATCACTGTTACACATACAGCTACAGACAAGCACTTCACAGTTGAAAGTGCAGAGGGTCTGAACGTAGTTATAAGCAAGTAATTATAACGGAATATAAAGGAACGGTCGGCAGATGCCGACCGTTTTGCTTTTCTTGACATAAAAAATGATTAAATATTTTGTCTGACGGCAAAATACGGCGTACTGCCGTGTCGGTTTACACCGACTTGATTTTATGGTATAACAACCTCGGACAAAAAATCGTCTGTAGCCGATTTTACCGCATAAAAATGCGGTGTTGCTCACGCAACAGTCCGAGAACGTTTTTGCTTACGCAATAACAACCTCGGACAAAAAATCGTCTGTAGCCGATTTTACCGCATAAAAATGCGGTGTTGCTCACGCAACAGTCCGAGAACGTTTTTGCTTACGCAATAACAACCTCGGACAAAAAATCGTCTGTAGCCGATTTTACCGCATAAAAATGCGGTGTTGCTCACGCAACAGTCCGAGAACGTTTTTGCTTACGCAATAACAACCTCGGACAAAAAATCGTCTGTAGCCGATTTTACCGCATAAAAATGCGGTGTTGCTCACGCAACAGTCCGAGAACGTTTTTGCTTACGCAATAACAACCTC
>CDZP01032814.1_pt1 | contig 10147 bp, 7 predicted proteins | sample 554941 | NCBI WGS metagenome assembly CDZP01 (sample SAMEA3182064, study PRJEB8094) | gut metagenome | biome: human; feature: gut; material: Stool; isolation source: human stools | place: Canada | collected 2013-01-28
CGGCGCCGGCGACCAGGGCATGATGTTCGGTTATGCATCCAACGAAACCAAGACCCTCATGCCCATGCCGCACTACCTGGCAAGCCGCCTGGCCGAGCGCCTGGCCGCCGTGCGTCACGACGGTACCCTCGCCTATCTGCGTCCCGACGGCAAGACCCAGGTCACCGTGCGCTACGAGGAAGGCAAGCCCGTCGAGGTCACGACCATCGTCATCTCCACGCAGCACGCCGCCGAGATCGAGGACATGGGCAAGATCAAGGCCGACCTCATCGAGCACGTCATCACCCCGGTCATGGCCGCCGAGAACATGCCGTGGGACAACGCGGACATCTACGTGAACCCCACCGGTCGCTTTGTCGTGGGCGGCCCCATGGGAGACACGGGCCTCACCGGCCGCAAGATCATCGTCGACACCTACGGCGGCTACGGCCGTCACGGCGGCGGCGCCTTTAGCGGCAAGGACTGCACCAAGGTTGACCGCTCCGCCGCGTATGCCGCGCGCTGGGTCGCTAAGAACGTGGTCGCCGCCGGTCTGGCCGACCGCTGCGAAGTCGAGCTTGCCTACGCCATCGGCATTTCCAAGCCCCTCTCAATCATGGTCGACACCTTCGGTACCGCGCATGTTGCCGAGGACAAGATCGTCGAGGCCGTAGAGAAGACCTTCGACCTGCGCCCGGGCGCAATCATCCGCGACCTAGACCTGCGCCGCCCCATCTACGAAAAGACGGCAGCCTACGGTCACTTCGGCCGCGAAGACGCAGACTTCACCTGGGAAAATACCGACCGAGTCGAAGAACTCAAAGCAGCCTGCGGTTTGTAAGACGATTAGCCAGACCTGAGCAACACAGGATTACGCACAAAGAAGTACCGGCCTCCAACCGGTACTTCTTTTTTATTAACCAGTGGCGAAGATGAACCGATACGGAAAAGGTCACCAGCCAATGAATTTTGCAGCATAACGACTCCAACCATGTATCCTAAGTTCCGAGGGCTTTGGTATTTGGTCGATCGCGAGTTCCGCACGAGCCGGAGAGCACTTAATGTGCTCTCCGTGCGAGCAGGACTGTCCGAGCAGGCGACCTTATGCCCCGCCCCTCGGGACGACGGGACAGATTAAAGGAGCACCCATGGCAGGCAAGCCGCAAACACTAGCTACGACCTCGGCATTCGAGATCTTGGGCCCCGTCATGGTCGGCCCCAGCTCATCGCACACCGCCGGCGCCTTGCGGTGCGCCCAAGTTGCCGCCAGCCTGCTGGAAGGCCGCATCACCAAAGTCACCTTTGGCCTGTGGAACTCCTTCGCCCACACCTACCGTGGCCACGGCACCGACCGTGCGCTCGTCGCGGGCATACTGGGCCTCGACACCGATGACGAGAACATCAAGCAGGCCTTCAACCTCGCAAGCGAGCAGGGCCTCGAATATCACTTTAACATCAAGGGCGACGACGCCTCCATCCACCCCAATACCGTCGACATCGACATGGTCGACGACACGGGCGCCACGGCACAGGTTCGCGGCGAGAGCCTGGGCGGCGGCAAGATGCGCATCAGCCGCATTAACGGCGTCGGCGTCGACATCTCGGGCATGTACTCCACGCTCTTCGTGGCGCACAAGGACGTTCCCGGCGTGCTCGCCGCTCTCACGAACCTGCTCGCCTACGCCCACGTGAACATCGCCTTCTGCCGCACCTACCGCACCGAAGTGGGCGGCCAGGCCTACTCCGTCTTTGAGACCGACGGCGCGCCCGACGACACCGTCGTCCCCATGCTGCGCAAACTCGACAATGTCGATTACGCAACGTTTATCGAGCTCCCCGGTTCTGCCTCGTCGCTCTCCCCCGGCGTCTCGGCCAAGGAAATCTTCGACGACGGCGAGCAGCTGCTCGATGCGTGCGAGGAACTGGGGCTCAGCATCGGCGCCGTCATGGCCGTTCGCGAGGCGCGTCTGACCGGCGAGGCCCACGCCGTCGCCGCCATGCGCCGCGTGCTCGACGTCATGCGCGAGGAGACCACGGCCCCCATCGCCAATCCGCAGCGATCGCTCGGTGGGCTTATCGGCGGCGAGGCCAAGCTCGTCGAAGCCACCGGCCGCAACGATTTGAGTGCAAGCCTGATGGGCGCCGTCCAGACCGAAGCCGTGGCCCGCGCGATGGCCGTACTCGAACGCTCCGCCACCATGGGCGTGATCGTCGCAGCTCCGACGGCAGGATCCGCGGGTGTAGTGCCCGGCTGCGTGCTGGCGCTTGCCGATCGCCTGCAGCTCGACGACGAGCAAGTCATGGACGCGCTCTACTGCGCAGCCGCCATCGGCCTCAACCTCACCACAAGCGCCTGCGTTGCCGGCGCCGAGGGCGGCTGCCAAGCCGAGGTCGGAAGCGCCGCCGCCATGGCGGCGGCCGCGCTGGTACAGATGCTCGGCGGCACGCCCGAGCAGGCGCTCGACGCCAGTTCCATCGCGCTGAGCAACCTGTTGGGCCTCGTTTGTGACCCCGTCGGTGGCCTCGTGGAGGTGCCCTGCCAAAACCGCAACGCCATCGGCGTAGCAGCGGCCTTTAGCTCGGCACAGCTCGCCCTCGCAGGCATTAAGAGCCTGGTGCCGTTTGACCAGATGGCACATGTCATGCTCTCGGTGGGCCACGCGTTGCCGGCCACGCTGCGCGAGACGGCAAAGGGTGGCATCGCGCAGGCTCCGGCCGCACTTTCGGCCTGTGCAAAATGCGGTGTGTGCGGATAGCGGCAAAGAATGACTCAAAGGTGGGACAAATGTCCCACCTCTTTTGAATGCCACCGTTTCCGTACCACAAACAGCAGGGCAATCGCTATAATGCAAGCCCAGTAAAAACACGATGAACCGCAAGGCGAAAATCGAAGGATATGCATACGATGTCGCAAAACGATCGAACTCAACTGATTCCCGATCCGCAGCAGCCGAGCAGGCACACCGGCGACGTTCAGTCGCCGCGTCCTATCGCGCCGAGCTACGGTCAGCAGCGTGGTGCGGCAAACGCTTCCCAACGCCCGAACCAACAGCGACAGCAGCGTCAACAACGTCAGCAGCGCCAGGCAAACGGCAATGCGCCCAAGCAGCCCCCCACGCACGCTCGAGGCGATCACGGCCCCGCGCGCAAGTCCGCCGGCAACAATAAGTCGGGTAAAAAGACGACGCTCTTTGTCGTCCTTGGTCTAATCGTCATTGTCTATATCGTAGGCATCGTAGCGTTTTCGCAGGTAGCCTACCCCAACACCACCATTGCCGGCGTCGACGTCTCGTTCTCCAACGCTTCGTCTGCCGCCACCAAGGTCAACTCGGCATGGAAGCACTATAAGCTCACCGTGACAGGCGATGACTTTAACTGGACCTATCAGCCCGAGTCCGATGAACCCATCGTCGACGGCGAAGCTGCCGCAAAAGAGATCATCAGCCACAACGAAGCCTTTGTATGGCCGGTCCGCCTTGTGGAATCCCTAAGCGGCAAAACAAAGACAACCGCTACCTCCAACGAAGTCGATCTTGATCAAGACGTCGACCTGTCCATGCTCTCCGACACCTTTGACCAAAAGAAGTTTGAGAAGGATCTGGGCGCCGCCATCGACGAGTTTAACGAGGGGCGTTCGGGCACGTTCGAGGCCAATAGCTCCTATGACGAGCAAGCGGGCAAGTTTACCGTCGAGAAGGCGCGCTCCAACGAAAAACTCAACCGCGAGCATGTCATTAAGTATGCCGAGCTCGAGCTTGCCTCGCTGGCCGAGACCGTAGATCTTTCCAAGCTCGGCAACGATGCCTATGAGCCGCTCAATGGAACGCTGACCGATGATCAAATTCAGGCCGCATGCGATGCCGCCAACAACTTCCTGGGCGTCAACGTGACCCTCAAGCTCAACGGCGAGGATGCCGGCAAAGTTGATGGCAGCTCCGTATTGCAGTGGATCAGCTTTGCCGATCCGGCCAACCCAACGCTCGATACGTCGCAGATCGGCAGCTGGGCAGCCGAGCTCGCTAACGGCTTTAATACCGTGGGCTCCACTCGCTGGTGGACGCGCGCCGATGGCAAGCAGTGCGCCGTCGAAGGTGGTGACTTTGGTTGGTCCATCGACAGCAGCTCGCTCGCCAAGCAGGTCGAGGACGCCATTAACAACAAGCAGACCGGCGAAATCGAGATCAAGTACTCCCAGAAGGCCGACACCTTTACCGCAAAGGGAGAGCCCGACTGGAAGGCGTATATCGACGTCGACCTGTCCGAGCAGCACGCGCGCTACTATGACGAGAACGGTAATATCGTTTGGGAGGCCAACTTTATTTCCGGCAAACCGGGCGAAGACGCAACCCCCGAGGGCGTGTGGCAGATCAACAGCAACGACGGCGGCAGCACCCTGATTGGAGCCAAGGACCCCGAAACCGGTAAGCCCAAATACGAGAGCCCGGTGAGCTACTGGATGCCGTTTGAGGGCAACATGATCGGCTTCCACGATGCCACCTGGCAAAACGACAAGAGCTTCGATAACGCCGAGTCGTACAAGTGGTGCGGCAGCCACGGTTGCATCAACCTGCGCCTGGCCGACGCCAAGGCACTTCACGACTGCATCAAAGTCGGCCTGTGCGTGGTTGTCCACTCGTAGTGCAACGCGCGCATTCCTACAACGTGGAGCTGCTGCGACCAATCTAACAGTTCCGAAAGAAACCGTCCTATGCGCCCGCCCCAACCGGTGGGCGCATATACTTATCGAGGTTCTTTCTATAAAGGAGACGCTATGCCGAATGTCCCCACGATCGCCCCGGGCCCAGATGATACCGAGCGCACGCCCGAAGGTGCCACCGAAACGATTCCTCTGATTACAAACGTACATGCCGACAAGCAGAGCGGACGCGCGAACGATACGGCCGAGATTTCCGATGAAGAGGCATATGCCAAGCTCAAGGCAAAACGCGCCGAACGTCGACGCAAAAAGCTGATTCGACGCGGTATTGCCGCCGGCGTCGTAGGTGCCATCGCGCTCATTGCCATTGTCGCAACCCTGGTTATCAATGCGCAGCCACAGGGCGCTAGCGAGCCTGTGACCGACATGGTGACCGAGGGCACGTTTACCACAACGGTCGAGGCGAAAGGCCAGCTCAAACCCATTTCATCCTCAGTGGTCTCCCCCTCTGTCGACGGCACGGTCGATTCTATCAACGTGCAGGCAGGCCAATCCGTCAACGAGGGCGACGTGCTTATGACCATTAAAAACGACGAGCTCGATCGCAACGTTGCCGAGGCGCAACGTGCAGTTGCAGCCGCTCAGGAAGACCTCGCCAACGCGCAGAAAGCCTCAGCTGCCGTGCAGGCCACCCCAACGACGGACGTCGAGGGAGCTTCCGCAGCGGCTGGCGTCTCCGCCGCATCAGCGGACACGAACGCCGTATCGGCCGCGCAGCGCAGCCTCGCATCAGCCCAGGCAAACCTCGACCAGGCGAACGCCAAGGTCTCCAGTCGCACGGTCACGGCCCCGAGCTCGGGTAGCATCGTGGAGCTCAATGCCAAAGTGGGCGCCACGGTTACAGGCGGCATGATCATGGGCGAAAGCGATACGAGCGGCGGCAAGCAGTGCATGCAGATCGCCGACCTGTCCAAGATGAAGGTGACCGTGCAGGTGGGCGAAAAGGACATCGCCAAGATCGCCGTTGGGCAGAGCGCCAACGTCACGTATCCCGCGTTTCCCGATATCGTGAGCCAGGGCACCGTCACGGCTATCGCGTCGGTGGCAAACTCCGACGCCGCCAACGGTGGCGGCGGCAGCGTAACCTTTAACGTCGACATTCTCATCGAGGCGCCCGACGCGCGCCTGAAGCCGGGCATGACGGCCGAGGTATCGGTGGTGACCGAGCAGCTCGACGACGTGGTGATGGTGCCGACGATGGCGCTCATGACCGAAGACGGCGAACACTATTACGTCAACGTGGCGACTGATGACGAGGGCAAGCAAACCCGTCGCGTGAAGGTGACCGTCGTGACGCAAAACGACAACGAAGCCGTAGTCGGCAAGACACAGGTCAAGCGCGACGACCAGGGCAACGAGATCAACCCCAACGTGCCGGTTACCAAGCTGCGCGATGGCGACACCCTCGTCATGGACACCGGAGCGGACGCAACGGCTGACGGCGGCTACGGCGCGGATTCGGGCAGCATGTCTACCGACGAGGGTATGTAATGCGTCCCGTCATCGACATTCGCAACGTGCACCGCATCTTTGAGAGCGAGGCCGGCTGCGCCCATATCCTGCACAACGTGAGCCTTGCGGTGATGAGCGGCGAATTCGTCGCTATTACCGGCCCTTCGGGCTCGGGCAAGTCAACGCTCATGAACATCCTGGGCTGCCTGGACAAACCGACGGCGGGCGACTACTACCTGCAAGGGCTCAACGTGGCCGAGCTTGACGATGACGAGCTCACCGAAGTTCGCGCCCTGAGCATTGGCTTTGTCTTTCAGAGCTTCAACCTGCTGCCGCGCCTGTCGGTTATCGAAAACGTCATGCTGCCGCTGGCCTACACCAATGTGCCCCGTAGCCAACGCGAAATGCGCGCCGTGCACGCGCTGCAGGCCGTCACGCTGCCCGTCGACCACTGGGACCACCGCATATCCGAGCTCTCGGGCGGCCAGATGCAGCGTGTCGCCATCGCGCGCGCCCTCGTCAATGACCCGCCCATCATCTTGGCCGATGAGCCGACGGGAAACCTAGACTCCGCCACTGGAGCGCTTGTGATGGAGACCTTCCATAGGCTCCAGGAGCGCGGCAAAACCATCGTGCTTATCACACACGACCCCGGCATCGCCGCCGAGGCCGACCGTGCCGTGACCATCCGCGACGGTCGCATTCACGACGGCGCGTATATTCCACATGCACCGCGAACCCTGCGCAGCGCCGTAGATAGCCTGCCCATGATTTCCGCCTCCGCCAACCCGCCGAAAGGAGTGGTGGCATGAGCGCCCGCGATCTCATCCAGGAAGCCCTTCACTCGCTCGAAGCCAACAAGGGGCGCAGCCTGCTCACCATCCTGGGCATTGTCATCGGCATCGCCTCGGTTATCGCCATGACTTCGCTCATCGGCGGTATCCAAAACAGCCTGGTTAACAGTCTGGGCCTCAATGCGGCACGCATGGTGCAAATCTATTCGTCGCAAGAACTCACCGAGTCGGACATCGAGAAGCTTCAAAAACTGGTGCCGCAGATAGAGCAGATCGGCATTGTCGACAGCGCGTATACCGAGTATAAGACCGGCGATAAAAGCTATACCGTCATGGCACAGGGTGTCGATAGCGACATGCTCGACGCCGTGGGGGCCAGCAAGCTCGTTGCGGGGCGTACCTATTCCCAGGCCGAGTCTCAATCAGGCTCGCGCGTGGCGCTCATCAGCCGCGGCGGCGCCGATCAGCTTTACGGCAACGAACAGGACGCGGTGGGCAAGACTATTAAGGTGTCCAACGGCGAAGTGCAGATTGTAGGCGTGATTGATGGCGGCAGCGACTCCATGGGCTCGCTCACGCTGTATATGCCACGCGAAACCATCTCCGGGCTGTTTAGCGACGAGAATCCTTCATTCCCCAGCGTGACGGCACTTGCCGCCGAGGGCACGGACATGGATGAGCTTTGTAAGACCATCGAGTCCAAGGTGCGCGCGATGAAGGGCATCGAGGAGGAGGATGAGTACGACAGTGTATCGGCGACATCCATGAAAAGCGCCATAGATGCACTCAACTCCTTTATGGGCGCGTTCTCACTCATCATGGGCGCTGTCGCCAGCATCTCGCTGCTTGTCGGCGGTATCGGCATTATGAATATGATGCTCACCAACGTGACTGAGCGCATTCGCGAGATCGGCATCCGCCGCGCTCTGGGCGCCAGTCGTCACGATATCACCGCGCAGTTTTTGGCCGAGTCTTCGGCGCTGTGCGTCACCGGCGGACTGTTGGGTGTCCTGATTGGCTATCTGCTGGCCTGGGGACTCACGTTCTTTGCCGCAAGCTCGGGCATCATGAGCGAGTTTGGAGCCACCGGGACGATCACGCCAAGCTTCTCCATTACGACAGTGTTGATCGCGTTTGCCGTATCGGTCGGCATCGGCGTAATCTTTGGCTTCTACCCCGCTCGCCGCGCGGCAAAGCTCAACCCGGTGGAGTGCCTGCGCTACCAGTAAGTCACCACCAACAAGTTGCGGTGAACTGGGGACTGGATATGCTATCTAGCAGCAAAAACAGACACTATTTCACCGCAACTCATTGAAGGGCTGTTTGCGCCAGTTCCGGGCGTCGTCCTCGAGCTATTGGGGATGACGGGCTTGTACGGGTCGAGCTTGCTCGGGGCGCTCCTCCTCGCGGGCGGGATGGCGCGTAGGCGCGGCGAGCGCCTGGCGCGCGAACTCCCGTAAGAGCGCGTCTTCCACTTCCCGAAGCGAAAGGGCCCCACCGCCCTCGGCGGGACGGGCGACCACGATACAGCGCGCTCCCACGTCGCGCGCGGAGGCGATCTTCTCGGCCGTGCCGCCTACGGTTCCCGAGTTCTTGGTCACAAGCCACTGGGCGCCCACCTGCCGAAGCATCGCCTCGTTGAGCTCGCGGGTGAAGGGCCCCTGCATGCCGATGACGTGCGACGGCGAAAACCCCGCGTCGATGCACTTCGTTATAGCACCGGGCAGCGGGAGCACACGCACGAAGAAGCGCTCCGCGAAATCGGCGACGCGCGTGTAGGGAGCAAGCTCCTTGCTCCCCGTCGTGAGAAGCGCGCGACCCGGGTTCTCGGAGAGAAAGCGCGCCGCGCAGGCGATCGACGCGACCGATACGACGCCTTTGGGCAGCGCCTCGACCGGGCGCGCAAGGCGCAGACATCGTGCACCCACGGCGAGCGAAGCGGCCCGGATGTTGCCGCTTGCGAGCGTAGCGAAGGGGTGCGTGGCGTCGACGACGATGCGCGCGCCGAAAAGCTCGCACTCCATGTCGGCCTCGTCGAGCCTGCCCGCATGCACCTCGATGCCCGGAAGCTCGCCCAAAAGCTCGCCTCCGTACTCGGTTGCCGCGTAGGCACGGGCGGGGATGCCCGACCCGCTCGCCCATTCGCACAGAAGGCGGCCCTCGGTGGTGCCGGCGAAGATGCGCAGCGCCGGCGCGGATGCGGGCGCCGTCACTTCGGGCCGCCTGGGCGCGTGATCTGGTAGAGCAGCGCGTTCATAATGGCGGCCGCCACGGTCGAACCGCCCTTGCGACCCCTCGCGACGATGGCCGGCACGCGTCGCGCGAGTAGCTCCTCTTTCGCCTCGACCACGTTCACAAACCCGACCGGCACCCCAACGACGAGCGCGGGCGCGATCTTCCCCGCGTCCATGAGCTCCGCGAGGCGCAGGAGTGCTGTGGGAGCGTTGCCGACGGCCACGATGAGCGGACCCTCGATGCCGCAAGCTTTGTCCATGCTCGCAACGGCGCGAGTCGTGCCCGCGGCGCGCGCAGCCGCGGCGACATCAGGGTCGGCCATGTAGCACACGGCCTTGCAGCCGAGCTTCGCGAGTGCGGGCTTGCTTATGCCTGCGAGCGCCATGTTCGTGTCGGTGAGCACCGTGGCCCCTGCGCGCAGTGCGTCGAGCGCACAGTGCGCGGCGTCATGGGTGAACACGAGGGAATCGGCGTACGAGAAGTCGGCAGTGGTGTGGATGACGCGCTTCACGACGGGCTCTTCGAGCGGCGGGAACGTGCGGCCGCCGAGCTCTTCGGTGATGATCTCGAAGCTGCGCCGCTCGATGTCGCCGGGCGCCATCACCTTAGAATCCATCTAGTACTCCACTCCTTCCCTTGCACATATCCCCTGCTCGTAGGGGTGTTTCTCGCACCGCATCTCGGTTATGTAGTCGGCCTTCTCCACGATCTTGCGGGAAGGCGCGCGCCCGGTGAGCGCTACTTCGACGCCGCGCGCGGACAAATCGAGCGCGCGGTCCAAGAGCGCCTCGTCGACAAGCCCCTTCGAAAGCGCGTCGAGCGCCTCGTCGAGCACAAGCAGCCCCTCCTGCGCGTCCTCGAACTCGGCGAGCGCGGAAGCGAGGTTCCCATCGTGCAGCTCGCACGTCGCGGCAAGTTCTTCCGACGTCATTGACCAGGTAAACTTGTCCGACACCTTCCCCGCGAACAC
>CDZP01013753.1_pt1 | contig 9675 bp, 3 predicted proteins | sample 554941 | NCBI WGS metagenome assembly CDZP01 (sample SAMEA3182064, study PRJEB8094) | gut metagenome | biome: human; feature: gut; material: Stool; isolation source: human stools | place: Canada | collected 2013-01-28
AGAAATAGACTAAATTTTCGACTTTTCAGATATACCTTAGTCCTATCTGAAACGTCAAAAAGCTCGTCTGTTTCAGTAAACGCAGCCGGATTTTGTGCTTGCGAAAGATCCGCTATTTTCGTTGCTCTCAGATGCACCTCAGGAGCTGGCGCAAATAGAGATCGGCAAGGGGGAACCGGGAATCAGGGGCAGGGCAGGGGGGGCAAAAAAGCGAATGGCATATCTGCAGCAAACCCGCACCCCGGTGTAAAGGGAGAACGGCGTCCCGTTGGCGGGCGTGCAATCCACCAAACCCGCACCCGCCGCCGCAAACACCGCAAACCGTTTGCAGGGGCGCGGTGTACCCATCGCGCCGCAAAAAAACGGGAACCGTGCGCCGCAAACCTGCCATCCCTCCCACAAGGCGCCCGCCCAGCCGCCAGGCCCCGCCGCAAACAGGCGCATGCGAAACAAATAATTGCGCAAAAACAGGAAAAGGCAACAAAAAAGGCGAATTTTGCCGCAAAGTTGCGCTCTGTGTGCGCAGAGGATCATAAACGCGCGGTCAAAGTATATAAAAGGGACCGCTGCCAAAAAGAAAATCAGGAGTAAATTATACAAAGGCTTTGAACACATTATATAATTGGAGGAAAGCGCAATCAGTAAAAGTGCTGAAAAACAGGAATTTGCGTGGATTGTATTGTCTTTCTGGTGTAAAGGTGCTATATTAAGAAAATAAAAAGTAAATGCGCAATGAGAAGACTCGATGCGGTTTTTTTTTGAAAACAACATGGCAACGGTTGCGCAAGTAAAAGAAGCTGGCTTCTTTTACTGTTCCACAGGGGATCCCCTGTGGAACAATGTGCTTCCATCAAGCCAGCGCGAAAGACGGGTGAGCAGATTGAATAGAACAGGAAAAAACACAACAGGTTGGGCGCGCCGGCTGACAGCGCTGCTTGTCACCGCTTGCCTGGTTATGGCAATGGCCCTGCCTGTATACGCCGAGGTGGATCTTCTGCCCGACGCACCTGACGAAGTAGAGCTGCTGGAGGATGGGCAGGGAACGGCCTCCGGGGAGGATACCGTTCCGCCGGAGCAGAACGCCGCCACCCCGGAACCGGAACAAAGCGCCGAGCCGGAGCAGCCCGCCCCGACCGAAACGCCGGAGCCCACGGCAGAACCCACCCCGACCCCGGAACCGGCAGCCACCGCAACGGCCACCCCTGTGCCGACCGTGACCCCCACCGCCACCCCGGAACCGACCGAACAGCCGCAGAAGATGTACGCCGCAACAAGCGTGGATGACGTGCAGGTAGTTAGTGAGCCGGAAGTGCCGGCTACTTATAAGCTCTATTTTGCAGTGCCTAAGAGTTGGATCGATTATACAGGGGTGACAATACGTGCCATTATTGGAAAAAGTCAAAATGATCCAAAATATGAACTTCCTATGAAGGAAGTTAGCGAAACGGATGACGGAAGAAAAATTTATTCTGTGGTCCTGAATCATCAAGACCACTATAAATATGGAGTGTTGGGTGGACTTGAATTTCGCGGATATAAAGGAGAAACACATACATACACAGTAACCATTGTTAAAGTAGATGATAATAATCAGCTACGGGATATATCGTTCGATCCAGTTAATCCGAATTATATCGGCGGCGACTACTATGACGGAGAGAACGGAGATGGCTGGCATCCAGAGCTGTGGAAAATCTATAAGGTTGGCCATAAGCATTTCGCTAACAAAGAGATGGCCTTTGAAAATAAAACCAGTGAAACACTAACGAACGTCAAAGCCTGGTTTTATGAACCGGATGATAAAGGAGTGCTTGTCCAGGTCGGTGAGCAGCCAATATCCTTAAATGATATCCAACCTAATTTCACAGCAAAATTTAAGATTCCTGACGCTTTTTGCTCTTTTGTTCGCTTTACCAAGGGCGATGAGAATACAGAAATAAGTGAATACTACAATTTTTATAATGAGGAAGTAAAAGAAGAAAACCAGAAACGCTTCCAGTATTCCGAAGGTCAATGCTATTGCTACATGTACAATGGTATTAATGATGCAACATGGGGGCGTCCCGGTGCCACCCGCATCTATTACGATGCTACTTTTTCCAAGATGGCATTGAATGGAGATACCGGCGACTTTTCAATCCCCAAAGCCAATAATAATAAAGAGACCATTTATTATCGAATAAAAGGAGACGACGTAAAATCCGAAAGTGGTACGCTGGTAAAAGATGGTACAAACGAAAACCTTTATTATATTGACATTCCCCAAGGATATCGTTCAATCATCTTTTCCGGTGAAGAAATTAACGATGACAATGCGACAAAAGGAAATGGAGTAAGTACAGAGTGGCTGGAGATTCCCACAGATGGCAAAAATTGCTTCTATGCGGATACGAATGACGATGCAGTATATAAAGGTACCACTCGTGGCGGCTACTGGGCTCCAAAAGGTACCCTGCGTGATGCCGAAACGTGGAAAAATCCTGACACTAAAGTAGTAGATATTGCCGCCGCTGAATTTACGGAAAAACCAAATACAAAGTATGTTACCAGTACGCTGTATGATTATTATACAGATTACGAACTGAACGGCAAGAACCGTGGCAGTTACGATCAAAGTTCTCCTACTGTAAGTCACCGCAACTGGGTACCCTTCCGCCAGTTCGATCAGGCGCTGAGCGATTATTATAAGGATGCAAAGGCCGAATACCCGATTTATACCGGACATTTTCAGCCTGGAGGAGGAACTAACTTTAGCGATATTGCTACTACATTAAATTTGTTTGGGTACGACAACGTTAAGCGTTTCATGGCAATCAATAACTCTCAGTATAATGAAGATCCTCAAAACAATGACAATAATCATACATACTATGCCTATCAGGGCTTGGTTAAGGATACAACATCCACCGGTAAAGCAACAGGTGAACCGCTGCTGAAAGGTACAGGAGCAGTAGAACCGCACTTTAACAAAGAATTCCTCTTAGGAAAGAATAGTAAAAATGCAAAGCTTGGTGAAGTGTACGACAACGTTGCGTTCCCCTTTACCAAGAAACAGATTTTTGGTGAGGATCAGGGCGTTGATTATTGGTGCTTTGACAGCAAGGATACAACCTTGTATCTAAAACAAAATTCGGAACAAAATTCGGATTCAAAATATTTTCTCCAAAGCCAAAGTGCCGATAACAGAGAGTCTTCAAGGAATGTGAGTGCGTCATCGACCCCGAAAGACCCTTATGGCTACTTCCCGTTCAATGAAACAGCAACCTCTGGTGTGTTTTCTACCTACAATTACGGCTTTGGCACCAAGCTGCAGATGGATTTTACCCTGACGGATGACGGCATGGTGGAAGCAGATGGAAAAAATGGAAAAACCAACATCAAGTTCTTCTTCTCCGGTGACGATGACGTTTGGGTATTCATTGATGGCAAGCTGGCGCTTGACGTTGGCGGCGCCCATGGTGAGGTTTCCGGCCTGCTGGAATTTGGCAAGGCAGATGAAAAGAATAATAGTGTAACAGCCTATGTCAGTAGGGTCAAAACAGGCGGAACGTCATCAGAAGGTGATAAAGATGAAAAAGTCGAACCTGTCAAGACCGTAACATATAATAAAGAGGTCATCAATTTCTACGCGCAAGGCACTACTCTTAATGACCTCGGCAAAGGCAAAAAGCACACCCTTACCATGTACTATATGGAACGCGGTATGTGGGAGTCCAACATGGCGGTGGCGTTCAACTTCCCGGATAATAACGAGCTGCAGGTTCAAAAAGAGGTCGATCTGAAAAACGTTACTGATGATGACTTCAAAAACTGCTTTAAAAACCAGAAAATCTTCAACTTCACCATCCAGAACCAGGCAACCCATTATGGAAAAACAGATGCCGTTGGCCCGAATGAAAGCGGAACTCAGTCCCAAAAGGTGAATTTGAATGAGAGCAACATTGCCGCCGCAACCCCAGGAAACGAATATGACTACATTTTCAGGCGGGAAACAAACCCCTGGCCAGATTCCGGGAATGAAAACGAACAGGTCCTTCACTGGTACGCACGCTATATGGATACGCAAAGTGCAGCGCGTGAGAAACGTCGTGGCATCCTGACGCTGGGAAAACCCATCAATATCAAAGACATGCGCTTCCTTACGTTCCAGGTTTACGTTTCCCAAAAAGATGGTAGTGACCTTTCCCTCAACAACCTGTATCTGGAACTGCTGGATAATCAGACACCTACCCCCGGCCAAAAAGGCGGCCTTGGCACAACAGGCATTAACGGCGCAACGTATGGCTCGGTCGAAGTGAAGACAGACCAATGGGTCACCGTAAAGCTGGACCTGCACAAGATGAAAGAGCAGGGCAAGTTTAACAACAACGTTGCAACTATCCGCGTGGGCGATAACTATAACCGCAACATCTATTTCAGGAACTTTACCTTCATTCCCAAAGCGGTGCCAAGTAAGATGACCGGCTTTACAACCGATCAGAAGGACATCCCGGATTACGGCTCCGCCGAAAGCGGTCATTTGGAAAACGCCGAAAACGCACAGTACACCTCCAACATGGACACAGACACCCAGTTGGTGGACGGTGACGGACGCTTTGTTCTGGAAGCTGGAGAAACCGTTACCTTCAGCGACCAGTTCCGCCGCGGCAGCTACATTTCGCTCAAAGAGGATCTGAACCAAAACCTGTACGACACCACATGGACCGTGTACGAGAACGGGCAGAAGGTTACTTCGATGATAGAAGGTAACAGCGTAAGTCTTCCTAGTACAATACCTTCGTTAGACGGGCAGAAGGGAAGAGGCCCCAATGATGGCCGAACGGAAAACAAGGGAACGGATGATGAACAAAAGGGTAATAACTATACCGGAACCAAACCCGACACCAACACCATCGTCTTCCGCTCCTATAATGACCCGGACGAAAATAGCTCCACGCTGACAAAGCTAAAGGTAGAATACGTCAACACCGTCAAAACCGGCGGGCTGAAAATCCAAAAGAAGGCCGCAGCTGGTGAGGTAGATAACATTAAAGGCACCTACAAGTTCAAAGTTACCTTTAATAATGTTGGCGGTGAGGGTCTGGAAGATGGGGACATCATAAGAGAATATACGATTGACATGAGCGACACCCAAAACCCGGAACACATCTGCACCATCACCGGTATCCCCGTTGGCACCCGCTATACCATCGAGGAAGTTAAACCGAAAGATTCCAGACTGCAAAGCGTAACGGTTACGGGCGGCGAAAACAATGCCCATCTGATCAGCAACGACACCATGGTGGAAGGCGTGATTGTGGAGAGCGCCGACCCGAAAAATCCGGAAGTTACCGCAATCTTTACCAACACCCGGCGCACACTGATCAACATTGAGTTCAACAAGCTCTGGGAAGATGCAGATGGTACGGATCTTAGTACAAAGAACCCGCCGGATACAATCTACATCCAGCTCCAGCGCCGCCTGGCAAGTGAAAAAAACTGGACACCGGTAAAATACCAGACCGCAGACAGCCTAGACTATGTTACCATTAACCGCGATGATTACGGCTGGAAGTGTACCTTTAACAACCTGGATCAGTACCCGGTTGGCGGCAGTGCGGATAATAACTATATTTACCGCATTGTGGAAGGTACGGTGGATGAGGCTGGCAAATTTGCCCCGGCAGCGGAAGACGGAACCATTACGATTGACGGCAAAACGTATGTTGTAAAGGCTGAAGCAACACCAAAAAGCGAAAAGGACAGCGAAACCGGCGCAACTACAACGCCAGCCACAGCCCCCGATGGAACCATCACCGGCGGCAGCGGCAAGATTGTGCTGACCAACAAGCTGCAGAACCCGAAGTTTGTACTGGATATCATCAAGAAGGACGCGGAACCCAATAATGAGGGCCAAGAAGTATTCTTGAAAGGTGTTGAGTTCAAGCTGGAAAAGCTGGTCGAAACAACAACCGAAGGAAAAACGCAGTCGGTAGTAGATAAAAACTACCCATTCGATAACACAAACAAAGGTTCCATTACCGGTACAACCGGAGCGGACGGCAAGATAACCCCGAACCCGTTCACAAATCTGGAACCCGGTACATACCGCCTGACGGAAACCAAGGCACATCCGGGGTACAACCTGTTGGCACAGCCAATTAAGATCCAATTTACCCAAGACGGCAAGTGTTATATTGATGGGCAGAGAATTACGGACGAAGGCAAGTTTAAGCCGAGCGCCAATAACACCTACACCATGACCCTTACCGTTCTGAACCGTAAAACGCCTGAGCTGCCCCACACGGGTGCAGACGCGCCAAGCCTGTGGCTGCTGATCGGCATGCCGCTGGCGGTGGCAGGGCTGTTGATATTCACATTCCGCTACAACAGGAAAGGGGGCCGGCGACATTAACCATCCCCCGGAAACCCAGCAACCCCCAGGGTACAGGGCCTGCCCGCCAGTACGCGCCCGTTTACGGCAGGGCGCAGCCATAAGCCGGGGTGTGTAACTGAAAAGCGGAAAATATCGCCTGTTTCTATAAGCGCAGCCGGATTTTGTGTTAAGAAGCCTTGGGATCCGGAAAGGATTCCGGCGGCTCTTTGCCTTACATCCTGCTTGTGGCTGCGAAATATCCGTTATTTCCTTTGGTTTCAGATGCACCTTAAGCCAAGTGGGCAAGCGGCCCAGTTTTTCCTCCTTTTTTCTTCACGGCACAGTGCGGGCGGCGCGGCAGCGTTTCCCCGCTGCAGCGCCCTGCACTGCACGCCATGCTGATGCAGAACCCTTAAGCCGGGCGGCCCCGCCGCCCATCCGATGATGATTTTTTTTAAGAGAAGAGGTACTGAAATGAAAAAAGCAAAACGTTTTCTCACAGGCCTGTTGAGCGCCGCTCTGGCCCTCAGCCTGTGCGCCATGCCAGCAATGGCAGATGATGGCAGTGGAACAACACCGGCACCCACTGCAAATCCGGTTTGGACGCAGGATACCGGTTCCATTACGATTCATAAATATGAGTGGAACGATGATACTAGAGGGCCTGCAACCGGCGAGGCAGAAGACGCAGGGAGTCTTCCTTCGAATGACAAAGGTGAAACGCCTACTCCGTTGGCAGGTGCAACCTTTACCGTTTATCAGGTTAAGAATGCAGAAGATCTGAAAAAATATTATGATGGTAAAGATGTAGCTTGGCCTACAAGCTGGGAAGATTATGCAGAACCTGATACTACTACCGGCGGTTATAAACTGAAGAGTGACGTGACTGCAACTGTAACTGAAGTCGATTCGAAAACGACAGATACCAGTGGCGTTGTTAAGTTTGAAGAATTGCCTTTGGGTCTTTACCTTGTGCTTGAAACCGAAACACCGGATTCTGTCAGGACTGCATGTGAGCCGTTCTTTGTCTCTGTTCCTATGACAAAAGTCTCGACTGATACGAATGGCGGTCTGACTGATTGGCTGTACGATGTTCATGTCTTCCCGAAAAACTCTACTGCATATGGTCAGGCTGTTTTGCAGAAAGTCGGTAAGCAGAGCGGTACAGATACAGAAGTTACAGCCATGCAGAGCTACAAGTTTAAGCTCTATAAGAAGAATGAAGACGGAACATGGACTTGGATTGAGAAGAAGCCTGCAAATGGCGTAGATAATGCAGGCGAGTGGCTTGACGCAGCTAATAAAACGGGTGTCCTTACCACGGGTGCAGATGGCAAAATCAGCGTTTCTGGTTTGACCAAAGGTGTATATGCCTTTGTGGAAACTGAAGTTAATGCAAACGATGGTTACATTTTGGATTCCGGCATTGCCTATGTTTTTAAGATCGGTGACAATGGCGAGATGGTTGCAGCGACCGAAAGTGATATTGAAGGCGCGCAAAAGCCTGAAACTAGTGTAAAGAGCTTTGACACTACTGCTTTTAGTGGAGCACAGGTTAAAGTAAAGAACTACAAGCCGGACTTCAAAAAGGAAATTACAGGTAAAAAGGATGCAGACTATGGCATTGGTGATGATGTTCCGTATACTCTGACTGTCAATGTTCCTGAAAACGTTGCAAAACTGAAGACTTTCACCGTATCTGATGAAATGAATAGCGACCAGCTGGTTGTTAATAGTGATATTGATGTTAAAGGAAAAGTTGGCGAAGCTGAAGAAACGACATTTAAAGAGGGTACTGAGTATACCCTGACGATAACGAATGCTGAGGGTAAGTCTGGCTTTACGATTGCATTTGCTACTGACAAGATTGCGGCATATGCAGGTGGAACCATTACCATTACCTATACCGCAAAGCTCCAGGACGGCGCTTCGGTTGGTGCAGTGGGCAATGTAAACAGTGCCGACCTGAAATACTCCAAGAAGACAAATATTACCACTACTGAAGCGGATCCTCCGTATGATATCCATGACGAAGCTGTTGTTTATACGTTCAAGACTGGCATCCTGAAACAGAATGAGGATAGCGAACCGCTGAAGGATGTTGAATTTACCCTTTATAAAAAGTATGATGCAGAAAAAGATACGATGAACAAAAATGGCACCGTTAAGTTTATGGGTGCTGATAAGACCCTTTTAACGCCTGAGGAAGCAGCAGCAAAAAAGCTGAACGATACTGTTAGTGATGAGCCTAAGTGGTTTGCTGTTATGGATTTGAAGACGGAGGCCGACGGTAAGGCTGTTGCAAAAGGTTTGCCGACTGGCGAGTATAAGCTGGTTGAAACCAAGACTCACAAAGGCTATAACCTGTTGACTGGTCCGGTGGACGCAAACCTGACTCTGGACTACACCACCGCATGGAGTGATACGAAAACCTTTGATAGCAACACGGGTGAACTGATTAAGCATGACTACAATAGCACCGTGGTTAAGAATGGCGATACTCCGTACAGCTATGCAGAGATCGTCATCATCAACCGCAAGGGCTTCAACCTGCCCACCACCGGTGGTTTCGGCACCCTGCTGTTCAGCGGCATTGGCGTGCTGCTGGTTGTGGCCGGTGTTGGCGTGCTGCTGAGCCTGAAAAAGAAGAACCGCGCCTGATGCGCCCGCCGCAAGGCAGAACAATGTTACAATTCACCAATAGGGTATAGAGGGATAATCCATCATACACAGGGGGAGGGCCGGATTTGGCCCTCCCCCTATGGTGGGTTATTGGGGAATAAATTTTTTTGGGTGTACATGGCCGTTGTTCGGTTGATTTTTAGGCCCTGCGTGGGGAACCACCCTACGGGTTAGGTTTGTGGCGGGGAACCACCCCTCAGGCCGCTCCGCGTCCAGCTCCCCTCAAGGGGAGCCACCCTACGGGTTAGGTTTGTGGCGGGGAACCACCCCACGGCCGTTAGGTTTGTGGCGAGGAACCACCCCTCAGTCTGCGTTGCAGACAGCTCCCCTCAAAGGGGAGCCACCGCAAACATAAGGTGAGATATTGGCGCCCCTTGAGGGGTGACTCCCCGCGGGGCGGGGAGATGTCGCGAAGCGACAGAGGGGACGGGGCGCTGTTTGAGCTGTCACCGAAGGTGACTGAGGGGTGGTTCCCCGTGCAGAACCTAAGGCAACACCGCACAATTCCCGCCTGACGGCTTAAGCACCGCTCCGGCGGCTGCGGTACGGCATCTGCGTTGCCAAAATGCTCGATAATACACAAAGTATTATCTGCGCTTTTGGCTTAGCATCTGCCGTACCTCGCTCGCCGTATCGGC
>CDZP01040546.1_pt1 | contig 9667 bp, 4 predicted proteins | sample 554941 | NCBI WGS metagenome assembly CDZP01 (sample SAMEA3182064, study PRJEB8094) | gut metagenome | biome: human; feature: gut; material: Stool; isolation source: human stools | place: Canada | collected 2013-01-28
GGGCTAATCAAAAATGCCATAACCAGCAAAATCACACCATTCTGCGGGGAATAGGTAAGCAGCACAGCCACACCAAGCAGAGCAATCACGGTACTGAACAGGCCGAGCACCAGACCGGATATGTAGATCAGCCCTGTGCAGAGCCAGACAAAAAGTGTCAGAACCAAAATGACCGGTGCAGTTATAATCATCAAAAGCCCTTTCAAAATCTTCATGCCATTTCCTCCTTGCAGCGTTCTTGGTATCTTTTCTAATCATATTATCCGGCATGGGCAGGCAAAAGACAAGGATACCGATAAAAAGAAAAAGCGGAGAGAGGAGCAGCGAAGTAATGCCGTTCCTCCCTCCGCAAATGGAGTATCTATCCCCGTTATAAAAGTTTGGAAAGCTGGGTAAGGATTTCCTTTACGCCCTCCCATAACTGTTCCTGCCGCTGGGATATATCCTCCAAGTCAGCATCATAAACCCGCCCAGTCTCATGCACTTTACGGGTCAGCTGGTTTAAGTTGTTGCTGCTTCGGCGCATCAGTGAAACAAGCTCCTTCAACTCCGGCAGCTCCAGCTTGACTACATACCCATCCAGCGCCATTTTTCTTAGATAGGCTTCACGGTTGGAGGTTCCAAACTGAGACATTTTTTGCTCAATCACAGCAAGCTCCTCCGCTGAAACTCTAAAGTTTAATTGCATATCCCGCTTACGCTTTGCCATAGTTATCGCTCCGGCTCCCGTTTTTTCGGGGCGGCAGACTTATGGGCGGGCAGCTCCTGTTTGAGCTTATCCCGCACTGAGTGACGGGACGGTTCCAGTTTTTCTCTCTGGGTACGGCTGCGCTGCTGTTCTTCACGCACCAGATCAATAAAACCATCCAGCACAGCAGGGTGGCTGTTTAAGGCATAACCACAACGGACGGTTTCGGGATTATCGTTGGGAATGGTCTTGGCCCATTCTTTGTTGCGTCGGGAGTAACGCCAATCCCAGTCCTGAAGCTGGACCGTGTTAGACAGAACCATGGACACACGCTCCATGCCATAGGTCTCGATCACACCCTTTGCCGCATCGTGGCTGAGATACATTCCGTCGAAGTGCTCCCGCACCGCCGCTTCAATAGACTCCTTGCATTGGCGATTTACATTGTTGGAAGCTCGGTACTGCTCCAGCTCCCCATGTTCTCTCGCATAGGCAGCTGAATGGGGATAGATCGGTGTTGTTCGCAGTTCCTCTTTAGCTCTGCACACATCGTCGGCACGGTTCTCAATGCTGTCCCGGATCACATCCATGTGACCGGTCTCCAGCTTTTCAAAGTAGCGGTACACATCCGCCAGCGGCAAAGAAGATTCCAAAAGTGCCTGAGCCTGGGTGTCGGTCAACTCCAGTTCCTCTATTGCCATCACGATGTCCTCGCGGATGGTGTACTCATAGGCATGGTTTAAGACTTCTTCCGGGGGCTGGCTTTTCAGCCAGTCCCGGAACTTGTCCTGTTCGGCAGCCATCTTTTCATAAAGAGCTGTATTCAGATCGTTAGTATTCATGTTATCGCACCTCCTCATGCTGTTTTGGTTTCTTGTCTGTACTGCGGGGTTGCACCGGGCGTTTTAGGTTATCCAGCACCGAAGTCCGTGTGCTTTTGGCAACAACAGACTCGGTGTGTGCCTGCCCCTTTCCGTCGATGTTGAGCAGGGTATCCAACTCCACCAGACGGGCGTTTTTGCTTGTCAGTTCTTCTTCATAAAGGAATGGCTTTCCGACTTCCTCTTTTGCGGCAGCCTGCTGCTGATAGAGGTTATCCAGCTGTGCCTTTGCCGCCTCCAGACGCTGGGACATCTGAGTGAGAGCATTGTCGATACGGGTAAGATTTCCGCGAGGGTCTGTACCAAGGGTTGCCCTGTGGGTCATCTGTCCTTTCAGCAGGAGCGTATATTCCTGTTTCCAAGCGGAAAATTCCACGGACATGGCATAACCCCGGTAGCTGCCGATCTGCACCGGATCGGAGGTTTTGACCTCCTTGCAGGCATCCAAAAGGGCTGCACCGGCGTTCTCCTTATCGGTCAGCAGGTCTCCACGAATCTCCATACCGGCAAAGCCGTCCTCCGGGTGCGGGTGTGCTGCCAAAACCTCCAGGTCAGATTCAAAGCCCTTGATAAAGCCTTTGTGCTTTTCAATCTCCTCCGGGAAGTATTTGAGCAGCTGGTCCTCCAGACGATATTGCTTGCTCTGGTGGTCGGCTTTCATCAGCTTCAGGCGGGATACCTCCACATCCAAATCCATACGCTCCTTGATGCGGGGATCTCCAGCACACAGAGCCTTGATCTCGGCAAAACTGAGGGCTGTTTCATCCACATCATCGCAGGAACGCACCGGCGATTTAGAAGTCATGATCTGGCTGATGAATTTCTGCTTATTCTCCACCGTCTGCCAGAGGTATGCATCAAAGGTTCCTTCTGTCACATAGCGGTACACATGGACAAGAGGATTCTTGTTACCCTGACGCTCGATACGACCCTTGCGCTGGGCAAGGTCTCCCGGTCTCCACGGACAGTCCAGGTCATGAAGTGCCACCAGACGGTCCTGCACATTGGTGCCTGCGCCCATCTTGGCGGTGCTGCCTAAGAGGACACGAACCTGACCGGTACGGACTTTAGAGAACAGCTCCTTTTTCCGCACTTCGGTATTGGCTTCATGGATAAAAGCGATCTGGTCGGCAGGCATCCCCTGGGCAATAAGTTTCTGACGAATATCGTCATATACCGTAAAGGCCGGCTCCTGCTCCGGCAGAGGCACAGTGCCTTCCAATGCGTGAAGCAGTGGATTATCCAGCGTTTTCGCCGCCTTGCTTGCAGGAGCTTTTGCCTGTGGTGTAGAAATGTCGCAGAACACCAGCTGGGTCAGCTTGTCAGCTTTGCCGTCCCGCCAGATCTGCATGATGTTGTCCACACACTGATTGACCTTTGTGCCAGGTTCGTCCGGCAGCATCTGGTTGACGATCCTCTGGTCAAGCCCCAACTTACGGCCATCCGAGGTAATCTTGAGCATGTTATCCTGGGACGGGTCAACAGTTCCGCTGTGTACCAGCGATGCACGCTCCGAAAGAGCTTTGACCATTTCCTGCTGATGTTCGGTGGGCTGCGCCACGATGTTGTGGTACTCCACTTCCGGGGTAGGGAGATTTAACTGGTCGGCAGTCTTAATGTCCGCCACTTCTTTGAACAGGTTCATCAGCTCCGGCAGATTAAAGAACTTGCTGAATCTCGTTCTTGCCCGGTAGCCGGTGCCTTCCGGTGCCAGCTCCAATGCTGTGACGGTCTCCCCAAATCGGGAAGCCCAGCAGTCGAAGTGGGTCATGTTCAGTTCTTGCAGGCGTTCATATTGAAGATAACGCTGCATGGTGTAAAGCTCGGTCATGGAGTTGCTGACCGGTGTGCCGGTGGCAAAGATCACGCCACGGTTTCCGGTGATCTCATCCATATAGCGGCACTTGGCAAACATATCGGAGGATTTCTGCGCGTCCGATGTGGAAAGACCAGCCACATTCCGCATTTTTGTGTATAGAAACAGGTTTTTATAGTTGTGGGCCTCGTCCACAAACAAACGGTCCACACCCAGCTGCTCAAAAGTTACCACATCGTCTTTTCGCCCCTCGGCTTGCAGCTTTTCCAGTCTGGCTTCCAGAGACTTTCTGGTACGCTCCAGCTGCTTGACGGTAAAACGCTCGCCGCCGCTGGCCTGCACCTCTGCGATACCCTCGGTGATCTCGTCGATCTGCTCATAGAGAAGCCGTTCCTGACGCTCCCGGCTGATGGGGATACGCTCAAACTGGCTGTGTCCCATGATGATGGCGTCGTAGTCACCGGTCGCAATACGGGCGCAGAACTTCTTGCGGTTATGGGTCTCAAAGTCCTTTTTGGTTGTGACTAAGATGTTGGCAGAAGGATAGAGGCGCAGAAACTCCGATGCCCACTGCTCAGTCAGGTGGTTGGGAACCACAAAGAGAGATTTCTGGCACAAGCCCAGGCGTTTGGCTTCCATCGCAGCGGCCACCATCTCAAAGGTTTTGCCCGCGCCTACTTCGTGTGCCAGCAGGGTATTTCCGCCATACAGCACATGGGCGATGGCACTTTTCTGGTGTTCCCGCAGGGTAATGGCCGGGTTCATGCCGCCAAAAGTGATATGGCTGCCATCATACTCGCGGGGACGGGTAGAGTTCATTTCTTCGTTATACTGGCGCACCAAAGTCTGGCGGCGCTCCGGGTCTCTCCAGATCCAGTCCCTAAAGGCTTCCCGGATAGCCTGCTGTTTTTGGGCAGCCAGAGTGGTCTCCTTGGCGTTTAGTACGCGGCGCTCTTTTCCGTCTGCGTCCTCTATGGTGTCATAGATACGGACATCCCGCAGGTTTAAGGAATCCTCTAGAATCTTGTAGGCGTTGGCGCGGCTGGTTCCGTAGGTGGTATAAGCTGCCACATCGTTGTAGGATACAGAAGATTTCCCCTTGATCTGCCATTCAGCAGTAAAGGAGGAATAGTTGACCTCAATGCTGCGCTGGAGATAAAACGGGGTGTTGAAGGTCTCGTACATAAACTGCTGGATGTACTCCTTGTCAATCCAGGTAGCGCCCAGACGCACCTCAATTTCCGACGCATCCAGGTCTTTGGGCTGGGCGGCGGTAAGAGCTTCCACATTGACTGCAAAAGAAGGGTCCTGCTGTGCCGCCCGCTGCGCCTGACGCAGTTTGCGGCGTACATTGCCGGAAAGGTATTCATCAGCAGTCACATAATGGGGTGTGCCGTCCTGTTCCAGCTGTCCCGGCACACGGAAGATCACGCCTTGCAGTTCTCCGGCCAGTGCTTCTTTTGTTTTTCCGGTAAGCCGACTCATATAGCTCATATCTACGCAGGCTTTTTCCGAGATGGACACCGCCAGTGCTTCGCTTGCCGTATCCACAGTAGCCACTGCCTGATGGGGCTTGATGGTCCGTTTGGTGAACATGTCCGCCTTGCGCTCCAGCTTTCCGTCCTCGTCGATAACTTCCAGCGCACAGAGCAGGTAATAGGAAGAATCGTCTGCATAGGCCAGACGGTTTGCACGGTCATTGATGAGACCGTATTTGGAAGAAAAGCTGTCATAGAGACTGTTCAGTTCCGCCTGCTTCTCCCGAATGGTGCTGTCCGGAACCGCTGCATCCATCTGAAGGTCGATCAGTTCCTGCACACAATCACGCAGTCCCACAAGACCTTTTACACGGGCTTCGGCGGTGGCGTTGAGGTCAGGGCGCACCATACGGCTGTTTTCCCGGTAGTACACCTGCCCGTCTACAATGGCATAGGAATAGTTCTTCACATTGGGGTCGGCAGGAATGGAGGTGTCAATAGCTTCGCCTTCGCCCAGCTCCGGCAGCTCTGCCTCCTGATAAGTGCCATGAATGTACTTCACAGCATCATGCAGCTGGTCGGAAAGCTCCAGTCCCTCGATAGGGTTCACGGTGTAGTCCATACCATGAGCAGTGCTTACCGGCTCCTGTCTGCCCAGCACCATTTCTGGGTGGTCGATAAAATACCGGTTGATGGCAAACCCGTCCTCCGTCTGTCCGGTCTGGGTCCATTCCGGCACGATGTCCAACGGGCGGTCCCGCTTTTGGAGGAAGATGATGTCCGATACCACCTCGGCACCGGCATTCTTTTTGAACGCGTCATTAGGCAGACGGATAGCTCCCAGCAGCTCGGCACGCTGGGCAAGATAGCGGCGCACGGTGGAATCCTTGGCGTCCATGGTATATCGAGAGGTCACAAAAGCTACCACACCGCCGGGACGCACCTGATCCAGTGCTTTGGCAAAAAAATAGTTATGAATACTGAAATTCAGCTTGTCATAGGCTTTATCTCGAACCTGATACTGGCCGAAAGGCACATTACCAATGGCAAGGTCATAGAAATCTCGCCTGTCGGTGGTCTCAAACCCGGCCACGGTGATGTCGGCCTTGGGGTAGAGCTGCTTTGCAATCCGTCCACTGATGGAATCCAGCTCCACGCCGTACAGACGGCTGTTTCGCATTTTCTCCGGCAGCATACCAAAGAAATTGCCCACACCCATAGACGGCTCCAGAATATTTCCGGTCTCAAATCCCATACGGTTCACCGCTTCATAGATGGCCTGAATGACCGTAGGGCTGGTGTAATGGGCGTTGAGGGTAGAGCTTCTGGCGGCGGCATATTCCTCCGGGGTCAGCAGTTCTTTTAGCTGGGCATACTCTAAAGCCCATGCCGGTTTCTCCGGGTCAAACGCATCAGAGAGACCGCCCCAGCCCACATATCGAGAAAGAACCTCCTGCTGTTCGGGGCTTGCCTGCTGTCCGGCAGCTTCCAGCTCTTTCAGCAAATGAATCGCATTGACATTTGCCTGGAACTTGGCTTTCGGACCGCCTTCGCCCAAATGCTCATCGGTAATGCGGAAGTTTTTTGCATTGCGGCGCAGGTTAGCCTTGTATTCCTCATAGGAGGCTTCCTCTGCAGCTTTGGCATTGGGAAAGGTCTGCCACTGGCCATTGACCTGAATGGAAACCGGGTGTTCGTCCAACACTTCCTCAAAGGTTTTCTCCGGCTCAGTCACAGGGGCTGGCGGCTCCGGCTCCTCGATATGCAGCCGTTCCACCACCACATCATAAGGCAGATTGTTCTTATCGCCCGGATAGACGGCCACGGTCTCAGAATGGAAGGCCGGGGATTCAGCAGCCGGTTGGGGCTGTTCCTGTCCAAAACCGTCCTGCTGACGGGCATACATCCCGCGCAGCAAAGGCGCAACCTCATCCCAGCGGAAATACAGCATAGCCAGACGCTTTTCCTCTGCATCCATGACTTCCAGTTCTATGCCCTGTGCCGTGGTACGGTAATCGGCAATATCGCCGGTCTCCAGATTCAGTGTCTCAATCTCACTGGAATAGGCTCTGCTCAGCCAGTAGGCGATCTCGCTGTTGCTCCTGCCGGATTGCAGCAGCGTGGAAATCTGCTTTTTATCCGCTTCATCCATCAGTCCATGAGCCAATACATCCCGCAAGTCCTGATCTGCCTTGTCCGGGTCAGTAGGAAGAAACTCGGTATAGTAAGCATTGCGGCGGTCTGCCCGAAGCAGCTGCTCGAACTGTTCTTTGCGCTCTGCCCGGTAGATGGGATATACCATCCCGGTGGGCAGAAGCTGTACGGTGTCCTCCCGCAGCTCGGTGATCTGATAGGCGTCATCCTCGATATACACGGTATCGCCCACGGCATAGACCGGGGCGGCAGGGTCATAAGAGGTTCTTTGCGGAGTTGGGCGGCGAACTGCATCATATTCCTCATCGGAAATAGAAACTTCGGAAGTCTGCTCTGTCTCGGCAGCTGCGATCTGCTCTGCATCTGACATCACCTGCTGGATAAACGGGTCATTGTCCAGTTTTTCCGGGTCTGCCACCTGTCCGTTGACAATCCCTCTTTCCTCCAGGGCTTCCCGGATGGCGATGGGGTCGATGTTGTCAAAACGGTCCTGTTCTTCTTCGGTATAGAACCGGTCCTCCTGAATAAGCTGGGCAAGCCTGCGCTGTACCTTCGGCCAGGGCAGCTGCGTTTCCTCCGGGCTTCCGGCACGGACAACGAACGGGATGTTGCTGCCACTGTATTCCTGAGCCAGCCATGCAGCGGTATCTTTCTCTCTTGCATGGTCTTTCATATAACGGACGACAGCGTGTTTACTCTCGATATTGCCGTTCCATGCACAAATGGCAGTATCAATATCTTCCTGAGAAAGAGGGCGCAGAAGTTCATGGAGCTTTGGATAGGTTTCGTCGATCACTTCCCGGTGCAGTCGCTGTCGGAACTCCGGCACATCCGAATAGAGGCGAATCAGCTCCATATCCTTAGAACCAAGGACCGCACGGCGCACAGCGGCATTGCCCTCGATGACAGCATTTTCACGGTCAGAATGCCCGCAGGCATTGCGGTATGCGGCATCCTCGGAAATGGCGGCAGTCACCACAGTCTTATACTGCTCAAACTGCTCCCGAAGGGTAGGCTTTGGCGTTTCTTCCTCCACCTCCGGCTGCTGGGCTTGGATGGCATCTTCTTCTGCCAATTCCTTTTCAGCCTGGATTTTGTCATACTGCGCCTGTTCCTGTTCGGTAAGATAGCGGCCTTTCTGGACAAGAGAGGTAATGCGCTTGGCAACCTTTTCCCAGTTCAAGTGAACATCCGGGCAGTCCTGCTTTTTATAGTGCAACCCTTTCCCGTCGTGATCTTCGCCGCTGTGTGTTGCGCCGGACAGGGCATGAGAGCGTCCGCCAATGCCATACTCGTCTTTGAGGAATCTCACTTTTTCCTTATCCGTATGGTTTTCCATGAAGAACGCATAGATACGGCCTTTTCCTCCGGCGAAACTGCTTCCGCCGGTCATGGCGGCGTCGATCTCATCCTCGGTAATAAAGTGCTGGACGGTTGGCACTTGGGAAAGCTCTGAAGAAAAGGTCCTGCGGGGCAGGTCAAGGTCCTTCAGGTTCTCCCAGATCTCTCTCGGTCTATGATAGTGAAAACGCAACAGGTCACGGTCCTGCTGATAGGCAGTCCAGAAGGCAGCGTATTCTTCCTTGAGGGTCTGGCGGAAAGCCGGTTCACTCAGCTGCTCCATCAGGCGGCGGGTCTCCTCCGGGAAACCATTGCCTTTGATCTCTGACAGGCAGGACAAATATCCGGCTTTTCTGGCGTCCTCACTGAGATCGTGATACAGATGCCAGAGCTTTTCCGAGAGGATGGAGCGTTCATAGCCTGCCGCTTCTGCAAGCTCCACATTGGAGGCAAACTGACCACTTTCCAAAAGCTCCCCGATACGCTCTGCGGCACTCTCCCAGGAAATGACCTGGGCAGACCTGTCATAACGGACAGACTTCCCATGTGAAAGATGGATACCATCCTCGGCATACCATGCGCTCACACTGCCAAGGCCATTGCCGCCGTGGTACAGCGTTTTCAGTATCTCGGCAATCTCAGCGGTGGTTTTCTGCTTTTCAAAGGCTGCAACCACACGCTCCCTTTGACGGTCTGTATTGCCGCCCAAACGCAGCACATGGTCGATGTCATTTTGGGTAAAAGAAAAAGCAGAGGATGTATGCGCTACATTCTCTGCTTCATCTATGGATTGGATCTGTTCCGCTTCGGAGAGGAACAGGTTTAGAGTCAGCTGTTGATAAGCTCCGCCATCAGGATTTCCTCGGCCTGAGCTTTGCAGGTGTTCATCAGCCCCACCCACTTCATGGGATCGCTGGCTTTCAGTTCCTCGGTGGCTCCCGCTTCCTTCGCCAGCTGGGGCATCATCTGCTCCAGTCTGCTCTGGGCGGTCTCGTCGATCTCCAGAAGGTGCGGGTACAGCTTCTCGCTCAGCAACATCTGGTTGTAGAGGATGGGACGGTGTTCCTTCAGGTAGGTTTTCCTCATCCTGCCGTACTTGCCCAGGGGTTTCTCCGGCTGCTGGCTCAGCTTCAGGTCGGGAATCAGATAGTCTCCGTTCTGGATATAGGTCATGGGATTGTTCATCTTGTTTGCTCCTTTCTTGGTTGGCTTCGCGCTCTGCATTTCGGACGGTAACGCCGATCTGCCGCAGCACCTGCTGGTTGATCTGGCTGACCGCTGTTCCCAGCGCCCCGATGGTGGACGGGGT
>CDZP01001953.1_pt1 | contig 9572 bp, 7 predicted proteins | sample 554941 | NCBI WGS metagenome assembly CDZP01 (sample SAMEA3182064, study PRJEB8094) | gut metagenome | biome: human; feature: gut; material: Stool; isolation source: human stools | place: Canada | collected 2013-01-28
GTCAAAAATAGATTTCGGAGTTAAACCCGAGCAGCCGTCGCAGCTCAAGTTTTCAAATGCCAAGGTAAATAATCCGTGGCGCGTGGCGGCTCCGTCAGGATATACCGAGCATAAAAGAAAGGACAGCTACGGCGATCCTAAAGATTATAAAATAAAAAGCGGCAGAATTTTTTCAGAGAATGAAACCGTTGAGGAAAATGAATATTCTACAACCGTTACAATAGATTTTTCAGATAAAAAAGACACTGCCGAAAAGCCTGAAAACACCGTCTCCGCCCAGCCTGCAACTCAGGAAACATCGGCACCCGCCGCTGCAGTGGTGGATGAGAAAGACGATGTTCCCGCGTTTAAAGTTGTGGGAGAGGCGTTTAATACATATATCATCGTTGAGATTAAAAACGATCTCTATTATATAGACAAGCATGCCGCTCATGAGCGCATGAATTTTGAAAGACTAAAAAAAGAAGCGGCACAGACGGGCATCGCTTCACAGGCATTGCTTGTGCCCGCCGCAGTTTCAATGACCCCGGAGGAATACGAGGCGGTTATTTCAAATATTCATCTGCTTTCAAAATGCGGATTTGCGGCTGAGGATTTCGGCTCAAACACCGTTATAGTGCGTGAGATACCTGCTCTCCTTGAGGGCTGTGACGTAAAGGATTTGATACTTGAGATAGCCCAGAAGCTGCTTGAGCATAAAACTGATATCGAGCCGGAGAAAATGGACTGGATATTCCATTCTTCGTCTTGCCGCGCGGCAGTCAAGGGCGGGGATAAAACAACACCGCAGGAAAGAGAACTGTTTGTTGAGAAACTTCTCTCAATGCCTGAAATAAGATACTGCCCCCACGGCAGACCCGTTATGGTGAAAATATCACGTTATGAGCTTGAAAAGCAGTTCGGCAGGGTGCAGTGATGGATAAAACAAAAGTAATAGTTGTGGCAGGCCCTACTGCAAGCGGTAAAACAACTCTTGCTGTGGAAATTGCAAAGGCTGTGGGAGGAGAAGTTATTTCTGCCGATTCCATGCAGGTATATAAGGGAATGGAAATAGCATCTGCGGCGCCTACTGAGCAGGAAATGGCGGGTATTGAGCACCATATGGTGCAGTTCATTGAAAGGGATGTTCCTTTTTCGGCCGCCGATTTCTGCAATATTGCCCGCGGTATTATCTGCGATATCGTATCGCGAGGCAAAGTTCCCGTTATAGCGGGCGGAACGGGGCTTTTTATAGACAGCCTTATTGATAATGTGAACTTCATAGAAACAAAAAACGACCCGGATTTGCGTGAAAGGCTTATGGCGCAAAGTAAGGATGAACTTCACGCCGAACTTGAAAAAGCAGATCCTGAGGCCGCCCAAAAGATACATAAAAACAATAAGAAACGCGTTGCCCGCGCGCTTGAGATATATTATCTTACGGGCAAAACAAAAAGTGAGGCGGACAAGGAAGCCGTCAGCCGGGAATCTCCTTATGACGCGCTTTACTTTGTGATAGATTATAAAAACAGAGAAGACCTTTACGGCAGAATAAACCGCCGTGTTGACATAATGCTTCAAAACGGGCTTGAGAATGAAGCGCGCCGCTGTCTTGATGAAGGCGGAAAAACGGCGGCTCAGGCAATAGGGCATAAGGAACTCAAACCGTATTTTGAAGGCGTGCTAAGCCTTGAAGAAGCAGCGGAGAATATCAAGCGGGAAACAAGAAGATATGCAAAACGGCAGATCACATGGTTCAAACGCCGTCAGAATGCAGTAAGGCTCTGCGTTGATGACGGCAGTGAAAATATTGCTGATACCGCCGTCAGGATAAGCAGGGAATTTTTAAATGGCAGGTCTTGATTTTACAAAAATGTTCAGAAAGATTAAACTTTCCAAAACGCAAAAGCAGAATGCCGCTATAATTTTTGTGGCTGCAATTATTGCAGTATATATGGGCGTTCAGCTTTATTCTGCGTTTAATGTAAGTCTTAAAACTCAGACTGCGCTTCAGTCAACCGTATATGAAACGGTTGATACCACCGCCCTTGTAGTCAGAGACGAACAGGTGGTGCAGAGCAGCGGCTCGGCTGTTACCGTTTCTTCGGTAGATGACTGTGAAAAAGTCTATAAAGGCGGCGAGATTGCTCTTACCTTTGATTCTCAGGAAGCGGCTTCCGCTTATTCACAGTATGTTGATCTTGAGGATGAACTCAGGTATTATTCCGATATGGAAAGCCAGTCTGTAGGTCAGGCAACGGATGTTGAATCTCTTGACAGCAGTATTATTGAAAATATAAACGAATATGTGCGTGCCGCCGCGGTGCAGAATGTAAGCGAAGTCACAGACAACGCTTATGAACTTAATGACAGATTTACCCGCCGCCAGATACTTATAGGCAAAGATATTGATTTCTCCTCCGTTATGAGGGAGATTGAGGATAAAATGAGCGCACTCAACATAAGTTCAAATCAGCCCACGGGCAGTATAAAAGCTGAAGAATCAGGTATATATTCCGAATATACGGATTCCCTTGAGGGCGCTTTTGATTATGATAATATAGAAAACCTCAGTGTTGATACATTTGAATCATGGGTGGAGCAGGCGCAAAACGCTGAAACCGCTCAGGGATCAGGTAAGATCATCACGGATTTTGAATGGTATTTCTGCGCCGAAGTCAGCGTGGATGATGTGAAAGGCCTTGAAAACGGAGACAGGATAGATGTTGCCGTTTCGGGTACAGACAGTGTTTACAGCTGCAAAATTGTCAGCGGCGCTCAGCCGGAGCTCGGGCAGGAAAAGACAGTTCTTGTTCTTTCCTGCGACGATATCAACAGCGACACCGTTTCAATGCGGCTTGCAAATATAGAAATCCGTGTAAATTCCTACACGGGCATAAGAGTGCCGTCTGCCGCGGTTCATGTGAACAATGGGGAAAGAGGCGTTTATGCGCTTGTGGCTTCAGTTGTAGAGTGGCGCAGTGCAGACGTGCTTTATACCGACGGGGATTATGTTGTTCTCAGTTATGACCCCGATTCGGAAAACGGCATTAAGCTTTATGACCAGATTATTATTCAGGGAAAGGAGCTGCATGATGGAGAAGTATATAATTGATGAGGAAAGAATGAAGTCCGTTGAGGAGAATTACAGGCGTATTCTTGATAATGTTATGGAAAGCGCCGTCAAAGCGGGCAGAAATGAAAATGATGTGCGCCTGATGTGCGTAACAAAAACAGTAGAGCCGCCTTATATAAATAAGGCTCTTGAACTCGGCGCCGATCTTATAGGAGAAAACAGAGTTCAGGAATATCTCGGCAAAAGGGATGAGCTTGAGCTCGCCGGTGTTGAAAAACACCTTATAGGCCATTTGCAGACTAACAAAGTGCGCCAGATAGTGGGCGAGGTGGATATGATAGAATCCGTATCGTCTTTTAAACTCGCAAAGGAGATATCACGTGTATCCGCCGCGCGCGGCATTGTTACGAAATGTCTTGCCGAGGTGAATATCGGTCAGGAAGAAAGCAAAAGCGGAATTATGCCGCAGGAGCTTGTTGAAACGCTGTATCAGATATCTGAATTGCCCGCCATAGAAATAAAAGGGCTTATGGCTATCCCGCCTATATGTGAAAATCAGGATGAGGCACGCCGTTATTTTGCCGCTGTAAGGCAATATTTCATTGACATTAAAGATAAAAAAATAGATAATATAAATATGGATATTCTCTCTATGGGAATGAGCGCGGATTACACCGCCGCCATAGCCGAGGGTTCAAATATAGTAAGAGTAGGTTCCGCAATATTCGGAGCCAGAAAATATAATTAGGAGGTTGCTTTATGGGTCTTTTTGATAAGTTTGCGGATATCATACGCGAGAATGATGATGACGAATTTGATGATTTTTATGAGGAACAGCCATCTTATTCCATGCCCGCTCCTCCAAAAAGGGAAAAGCGCAAAAGCGTGAATGTGCCCAGGGAGGAGAAACCCGAAAAAATACACCGCACAAGAGCTGAAAATGACAAGGTTATGAATATACACACTACTGCTCAGCTGCAGGTAGTGCTTGTAAAGCCCGAAAGGTTTGAGGAGGCCGCCGCAATCGGCGATAATCTTAATGAAAAAAGAACTGTTGTGCTCAATCTTGAATCTACAAACAGAGATATTGCACGCAGGCTTCTTGATTTCCTCAGCGGCGTGGCTTATGCCAATAACGGGCAGATAAAGAGAGTTGCAAACAGCACTTACATAATCACACCTTATAATGTTGATGTTATGGGCGATCTTATTGATGAACTTGAAAACAACGGAATGATAATGTACTGAGCGTAAAAGAGAGGAGAATAAATTATGATTACGCCGAGCCAGATCAAAGAAAAAGTGCTTTCAACCGCATCACACGGTTATGATATTGATGAAACAAATGAGTTCCTTCAGCAGATAGAAGAGTCGTTTTCTGCCATTTATGATGAAAATAAGGAACTTTACAGAAAAATGGAAATCCTTGCCGCTAAAATAGAGGAATACAGAGCCGAGGAAGATTCAATAAAAGATACTCTTCTTACTGCGCAGAAGGCTGCTTCCAAAGTTGAAAAAGAGGCTCAGGAGAAATCCGAAAAACTGCTTGCGGACAGCGCTAATACTGTTCAGAACACAGTTATGGAAGCAAAGGCAAAAGCAGAGAAGATAATTTCAGAAGCCCGTGAATATGCGGCAGATATTACAAAAGAAAAAACAGAAGCAGCTGAGGCAATACTCAGCGAAGCCCGTGAAAAAGCTGATAAGGAGCTTGCAGATGCAAAAGCTGACGCCGCAGGACTTCTTACTGAAGCTAAAAATATTTCGCAGGAGCTTCTTACAAAATCTAAGGAAGAAAAGGATTATTACGAAAGCCTTACGAATAATCTTAAAAAAGAGGCTGATGCGTTCAAAGAAAGGCTTGTTTCTCTTTATGAGGCTCAGCTTCAAAAGCTCGGCGATATGATGGAGGCTCCCGTTTCGGCAGATGATGCTGAAATATCAGATAAAATAGACGAAACTCAGCAGAATATTGAAAATGTTTCTGCTAAGATAGATGAGATAGAGCAGGATATAGCAGAAAACGAGGCTCAGGAAATTCAGGATGAGCAGGCAGAGGAAACCTCAGAGGCCGAAGCCGATGAGGATACTGCTGAAGACAATTCAGATGCTCCTGAAGAGCAGGATGATGTTGCTTTTACGCAGGACGAGGAAGAGGATACTCAGGACAGCGCAGACGACGATTTTGACGTTGAGTATGAGCTTGAAGAGATTTCCAAGTCAGATGCTCAGGAAGAGGATGAAGAGCCCGATGTTAAGGAAGCTATAGACGCTTTTTCACAGGATCCTGCGGATGACGGGGAAGTTACCGAGATAAACGAAGAGCCCGAAATGGAGCAGCAGGAAAATGATGATGAGGAGGACGGACAGCACCTCCCTTTTGAAGATTTTTTCCACGTAAAGCCTGAGGGCGTAAGAACAAGTGAAAAGATAAGTCTTATTCCCCCCGATGAAGAAGATGACGAAGACGGCGGAGTTAAATTCAAGGGATTTTTTAAGAAAAAAAGAAAATAATTACATAGAGGTTGTTGATTGAAATGGACTATAAAGATACTTTAAACATGATGAAAACGGATTTCCCCATGAGGGCAAATCTTCCCCAGCGTGAGCCGGAGATTCTCAAAGACTGGTACGATAATAATCTTTACGAAAAGCTTATGGAAAACAACGAGGGCAAGCCGCTCTTTATTCTGCATGACGGCCCTCCGTATGCAAACGGCGATATCCATATCGGCCATGCGCTCAATAAGACCTTAAAGGATTTTATTGTAAGATATAAGAATATGACGGGTTATAAATCACCCTATGTTCCGGGCTGGGATACTCACGGTCTTCCCACTGAGCTCAAGGCAAGAAAAGAAGCTCATATTTCAGCTCACAGCAATATTTCAGACCTTGAATTGCGCAAGATATGCAGAGAGACTGCTCTCGGCTATGTTGATATGCAGCGTGAAAGCTTTAAGCGTCTGGGATCTATCGGTGAATGGGATAATCCTTATATCACACTTACCAAGGACTTTGAGGCGGAGCAGATAAAAGTTTTTGCTTCCATGGCAACAAAGGGATATATATATAAGGGTCTGAAGCCGGTTTACTGGTGCCCGGACTGCAATACTGCTCTTGCGGAGGCGGAGATAGAATACGCAGAGGATCCGTGCCATTCAATCTATGTAAAATTCAATGTTGAGGATGACTTGGGCAAACTCACTGCCATGGGCGCAGACCTCAGCAAAACCTATTTTGTAATTTGGACCACAACTACATGGACACTGCCCGCAAATGTGGCTATCTGTGTAGGCCCTGATTTTGAGTATTCACTTATCAAGAGCGGGGATGAATATTATGTAATGGCAACAGAGCTTGCCGCGTCCGCTATGGAGGCAAGAGGCGTAACCGAGTATGAAACGCTCGGCACCATCATGGGAAGCGAGCTTGAGTATATCAAGTGCCGTCACCCGTTTATTGACAGAATATCACTTGTTATCGTTGGTGATCACGTTACTCTTGAAAGCGGTACAGGATGCGTTCACACTGCTCCCGGCCACGGTGTTGAGGACTTTGTAGTCTGCAAGAATTATCCTGAACTTCCCGTTGTAGTTCCTGTTGACGCACACGGCAGACTCACTGAAGAAGCAGGCCAGTTCGCAGGACTTACAACCGAAGGGGCAAACAAGCCTATTGCCGAGCATCTTGAAAAAACAGGCAATCTCTTCGCACTTCAGAAGATTATTCACCAGTATCCACACTGCTGGCGCTGTCATAAGCCCATAATCTTCAGGGCTACTTCACAGTGGTTCTGCTCAGTAGATGACTTTAAGGAGGATGCAATCAAGGCTTCCGAAGATGTTGAGTGGTATCCCGCATGGGGAAAAGACCGTCTTCAGAGCATGATCCGCGAGCGTGCCGACTGGTGTATTTCCCGCCAGAGAAAATGGGGCGTTCCCATTCCGGTTGTTTACTGCAAAAAGTGCGGCAAAGAGATCATTGACAATGATATAATGATGAAAGTTTCCGATATCTTCGGTCAGGAGGGCTCAGACGCGTGGTATGCCCACGATGCCGAATATTTCCTTCCGGACGGCTACAAGTGCCCGCACTGCGGCGCTGCTGAGGGATTTGAAAAGGAAACCGATATTATGGACGTATGGTTTGATTCCGGATCTACCCATGCTGCCGTTCTTAAAAACCGCGACTACCTTAGACGCCCTGCAGATGTTTATCTTGAGGGTGCAGACCAGTACAGAGGCTGGTTCCAGTCATCACTGCTGACCTCCGTTGCAGGCGGAAACGGAGCTCCGTTCAAGCAGATTGTTACACACGGATGGACAGTTGACGGCGAGGGCAAGAAGATGTCTAAATCTCTCGGCAACGGTATTGCTCCGCAGGATATCATCAAGCAGTACGGCGCAGATATTCTTCGTCTTTGGGTTGCTTCTTCTGATTATCATGCCGATATCAGAATCAGCAAGGATATATTGAAACAGCTTTCTGATAATTACAGAAAGATCAGAAATACCGCCCGCTTCTGTCTGGGCAACCTTTATGATTTTGATCCCGATAAGGATATGCTTCCCAATGAGGAACTTGAGGAGCTTGATAAGTATGCTCTTATGAAGCTTGACGAGGTTATCAATACTGCCAGAAACGGCTATGAGATATATGAATATCATACAGCGGCGCACGCTATTCATAATTTCTGCGTTGTTGATATGAGTAACTTCTATTTCGATGTTCTTAAAGACAGACTTTATACATCAGTAAGCACTTCTAAAACACGCCGTGCGGCACAGACAGTGCTTTATAAGATACTTGACTCACTCACTCTTCTGCTTACACCGATCCTTGCGTTTACTGCAGATGAGATCTGGAGATTTATGCCTCACGATAAGTCAAGAAATCCCGAATCACCGCTCTTCAATGAAATCCCAACAGCTGATTTCATCAATGCAGACAGCAGCTTTATGGAAAAATGGGATAAGATCCACAAGGTGCGTGTTGACGTTCAGAAAGCGCTTGAACTTGCGCGTAATGAAAAGAAGATCGGTAAATCACTTGAAGCCCACGTCGTTCTCGGAGCGGAGGGAGAGCTTTATGATTTCCTTAAATCAGTTGAGACCGCTTTGCCTGAGATATTCATCACTTCAGGCGTAACTGTTACACAGGAAAAGCAGTCGTTTGACGGCGAGGTTGAGGGACTTTCAGTAGGCGTTGAACCCGCAAAGGGCGAAAAGTGCGAACGCTGCTGGAAATTCTCAGAAACAGTAGGCAGTGATGAAAATCATCCGCACCTCTGCGCACACTGCGCCGCAGTTCTTGCAGAAGAGGGTAAATAATTAATTAATGCACAAATTAAAAAGAGGGGCGCAAAACACCCCTCTTTTGCCTATACGGCACTAATTCCGGAGGAAGTTATGCACAGAAAAAAGCATATATGGTGCGCTGTTATGATAATTCTTATAACGGCGTTTGATCAGATAACAAAATTTCTTGCCGTAAAATATTTAAAAGGCGGAGAGCCGTTCGAACTTATAAAAGGCTTCGTTCGCTTTAATTATTCCGAAAATACGGGAATGGCATTTTCAATGTTCAGCGGCGCAAGATGGATATTTGTTGCTTTTACTGCCGTGCTTTGCATCGGTATTCTGTGGTATCTTTTTTCAAACAGATGCAAACCGCTCTGGCTTTACTGGAGCCTCGGCGTTGTCTGCGCGGGGGGTATCGGAAATCTAATCGACAGAGCGCTTTATGGCTATGTAGTGGATTTTATTGAGCCCACTTTCGTGAATTTTGCAATATTCAACATTGCGGACTGTGCCGTAACACTCGGCGCGGCGTCGCTGATACTTTATCTTGTGGTAAATCTGTTTAAAAAGGAGGATAAAACCGTTGAGTAACGCGTTTATCCTTAATGTTCCGCCGGACAGTAGCGGGGAAAGAATAGATAAATTCATAAGCGGCGCACTAAGCGATATTTCACGCTCGGCTGCCGCAAAGCTTCTGGAGCAGGGAAATGTTTCCGTAAATTCAAAACCCGCCGCTAAAAATTATAAATGCCGAGAGGGCGATGTAATAAGCGTGCTTGTTCCCGAGCCTGTACCGCTTGAAGCGAAAGCGGAAAACATACCGCTTGATATAGTTTATGAAGACAGGGATCTGCTTGTTGTCAATAAACCAAAGGGTATGGTAGTCCACCCTGCCGCCGGTAATTATGCGGGCACTCTTGTAAATGCTCTTCTTTATCACTGCGGCAGTTCACTCAGCGGAATAAACGGAGTATTGCGACCCGGAATAGTGCACAGGATAGATAAAGATACTTCAGGCCTGCTCATTGTTGCAAAGAATGACAGAGCTCATGCAGGCCTTGCAAATCAGATAAAAGAACATTCTTTTGAACGTGCGTACGAATGTGTTGCGCACGGCAATATAAAAGAGGATGAATTTACTGTTTCTCAGCCGATAGGCAGAAATCCCAAGGACAGAAAGAAAATGGCGGTTGTTTATAAAAATTCAAAACCCG
>CDZP01012109.1_pt1 | contig 9543 bp, 8 predicted proteins | sample 554941 | NCBI WGS metagenome assembly CDZP01 (sample SAMEA3182064, study PRJEB8094) | gut metagenome | biome: human; feature: gut; material: Stool; isolation source: human stools | place: Canada | collected 2013-01-28
CCTATCTGCGTACATCAGATAGAAACGGAGAAAGGAGCCGGTTATGGCAAGAATGAGCAACAAGCGGCGGCTGGAATGGTCTTTCTTCTTAAATGACCGCAGCCGTATCACTTACAACGAACTGTGCCGGAAATGCCAGCACGAATGTAAACAGAGCTTCCGGGCGGTTGTGGTTGACTGCCCGAAGTATCTTTCCAAGCGTTCCAAGAAAAAGGACAAGACTGCCGGAAACGGCAAAATCCCTTAGGAACTAAGGGCGCACTTCTATACATAGTCTAAAGACCATGTATCGTGCGTCCTGCGGAGCTTACCTCTGCCGCTGATAAAATCAGCAATCCGAGGTCTGCGTTCGCTTCGCTCCGACAAGGTGGCTACACCCCCTTGCGCCGCTAAAGCGGCTATCCCCTGTGTACCCGCCGAAAAGGGAAATCCGCTCTGTGGTTTTCCCTTTTCATCGGGTTTTATAGAAGCACTGACACAGACTGTCTGCGGATGGTCTTTCTTTATCTTATAAGCAAAGGATGTGAGAACATGGAAAAATCTTTGGAACAGTTAAAGCAGGAATATGAAAAAACCACTGTCCTGCTGGAACGGGAAAAACGGAAAATGCAGCGTTTGAAAAACCGGCAGGCGTATCTGGAAAGCGGTTCCCGGAAACAGAGGACGCACCGGCTGATTACCCGTGGGGCAGCTATTGAGAGCATTGCACCACAGACAAAGGAGCTATCCGAAGCGGAATTTTATTCCCTCATGGAAAGCATTTTGAATCTGCCGCAGGCGGAGCATTTCATCCGGTCTGCCACAGAGAACCACGCCCGTATTTCCGGGCAGGAGAAAGGCGGTGACTAAGGATAGCACTTTATCATTTTTCAATCGCACAGATCAAGCGCAGCGCCGGTCAGAGCGCCATTGCCAGCGCAGCCTATCGAGCCGGGGAGCGTCTTTACAGCAGCTACTATGGAGAAGTCAGCGACTACACCAAAAAGGGCGGCGTGATCGCTTCGGAAATCATGCTGCCGCCCCATGCGCCGGAAATATATCTTGACCGGGCGACCCTCTGGAATGCTGTGGAGAACTGCGAGAAACATCCAAAAGCACAGCTTGCCTATTCCTTTGATATTGCCATGCAGAATGAATTGACGCTGGAAGAAAACATGGAGCTGGCGAGGAAGTTCGTGCAGGAGCAGTTTGTGGCAAAAGGCATGATTGCCGATCTTGCTTTTCACAGCCCGGAGAAAGAGGACGGCGGCATCCCTAACCCGCATTTCCATGTGATGACAACCATGCGCCCTTTGAACCCGGATGGCACATGGGGACAAAAACAGCGGCGGGAATATCTTCTTGATGAAGATGGAAACCGAATCCGGGATAAAAACGGCGATTATATGTTTAACGCTGTCCATACAACAGACTGGCATGAGCCGGAAACGCTGGAACACTGGCGGGAGCAGTGGGCGGCTGCCGTTAATACAAAATTTGAGGAAAAAGGGCTGGATGTGCGTATCGACCACCGTTCCTATGTGCGGCAGGGGCTTGACCTGATACCTACTGTCCACGAGGGAGCTAATGTCCGGCAGATGGAAGCAAAGGGCATCCGCACCGAGAAAGGGGAACTGAACCGCTGGATTAAAGCCACCAACCGGCTCATGCAGGATGTGAGGAAGAAGATCAAAGCCCTGTTTGTCTGGATGGCAGAGGTAAAAGAAGAACTTTCCAAACCCCAGACACCGAGCCTTGCCGACCTGCTGATCGCTTATTACAACCAGCGCAACGCAGGGGCATGGAGCAATAAAGCCAGAACCGGAAACTTAAAGCAGTTTGCCGAAGCCGTCAATTATCTGACGGAAAACAAGCTGCTCACATTAGAGGATTTGCAGGAGCGTCTTTCCTCTGTCAGTGAAGAATTTGAAGCATTAAGCGGCTCCATGAAAAAGAAATCTGCCCGGATAAAGGAATTGCAGGAATTGATACGGGAGGGCGAGAATTACCAGCGGCTAAAACCTGTTCATACGGAATTGAACAATATCAAGTTTAAGAAACAGAGGGAGAAATTTGAAACATCCCACGATGCGGAGTTACGGCTGTTTTATGCCGCCCGCCGTATTTTGAAAGAAAAACTGGACGGAAAACCCATTGCCCTGAAAGCATGGAAACAGGAATACGCACAGTTAAAAACAGAGTATGCCGAACTGTCTCCGCAGCACAAGCCACTCCGGGAGGAAGTCATACGGCTACGGCAGGTGCAGAACGCCGTAGATACCGCACTGCGCCGGAGGGAGCAGCCACAGGCAGTACAGAGAAAGAAACATGAGATGGAGCTATGATATAACCGGCAGCTTTACCGCTACCAGTATTTTTATGGAGGGAGCATTTGAATGTATTTGAAGCGGTGAAACAGTCTGTTACCACCCGGCAGGCTGCTTCATTCTATGGAATCCGGGTGGGGAGAAACGGCATGGTCTGCTGTCCATTCCACAATGACCGCACGCCCAGCATGAAAGTGGACAGCCGCTTTTACTGCTTCGGCTGCGGGGCTTCCGGGGATGTGATCGACTTGGCCGCTTTGCTGCATGGATTGGGGAAACGGGAAGCTGCGGTCAGGCTTGCGGAGGACTTCGGCGTTTCCTATGAGAAATCCGGCAATGCGCCGCCAGATAGGAAGCGTCACAACAGGTCACAGCCCCGACAAAAATCAGCGGAGCAGAGATTTCAGGAAACGGAACGGTATTGTTTCCGGGTGCTATGCGATTATCTGCGCCTGCTGGAGCATTGGAAAACAGCACACGCCCCACAGCCGCAGGATGCCATCTGGCATCCTCTTTTTGTGGAAGCGTTGCAGAGGATAAGCTACACAGAATACCTTTTGGATATTTTGTTATACGGAGAAATAGAAGAAAAAGCGGCATTGATCGCCGCACAGGGAAAGGAGGTGTTGCGGCTTGAACAGCGAATTTCAGAGCTTGCCGCCGGAAACGCAGGAAGCGGTCAAAAGGACGATGGACACAATGGAACCGGCGCAGACACCGGCAGAAATCCGGGAAACATTAGAGGGGACGCAGAAAGGCGGCGTGAAGAACAGCATCCGAAACTGCCTGACGGTGTTCCAGCGTGACCCTCTGTTTCGCGGGGCGCTGCGCCTGAACCTTTTGACGGAGCAGATTGACATTGTGAAGCCGCTGGGCTGGGAGCGCACCAGTACCACGCTGACCGACATGGACATGAACTACCTGCTTTTGTATCTGGAAGAAAATTACGGGCTTACCAGCGAGAAAAAGGTGCAGAGCGCCATCAAGATTGTTGCCAATGAAAACCGCTACCATCCGGTCAGGGATTACCTGAACAGCCTGCAATGGGACGGCACAGAGCGCATCCGTTACGCCCTGCATCACTTTCTGGGAGCCGATACGGACGAATACACCTATGAAGCCTTGAAACTGTTCCTGATGGGAGCCATCCGGCGGGTATTCAGACCGGGGAGCAAGTTTGAGGTCATGCTCTGTCTGGTTGGTGGTCAGGGAGCCGGGAAATCTACCTTTTTCCGGCTGCTGGCAGGCAGGGACGAATGGTTTTCAGACGATTTGAAAAAGCTGGACGATGAAAATGTGTACCGCAAGCTGCAAGGGCATTGGATTATCGAGATGTCGGAGATGATTGCCACAGCCAACGCCAAGAGTATTGAGGAAATCAAGTCATTCTTAAGCCGCCAGAAAGAAACCTACAAAGTGCCGTATGAGACACATCCGGCAGACCGGCTGCGGCAATGTGTATTTGGAGGGACGACCAACCGGCAGGACTTTTTGCCCCGTGATCGCACCGGCAACCGGCGCTTTCTCCCCGTGACGGTGTACCCGGAACGGGCGGAGGTTCACATACTGGACGATGAAGCGGCGGCGAGGGCGTATATCGAACAGATGTGGGCGGAAGCCATGACGGTTTATCGCAGTGGGAAGTATAAGCTGTCATTCAGCATGGAAATGAACCGATACCTGAACGCCCACCAGCAGGACTTTATGCAGGAAGACACACAGGCCGGCATGATCTACGCCTATTTGGAGGACTACACCGGCGACAGGGTATGTTCCAAGCAGCTTTATGAGGAAGCGCTGGGGAACTTAAATTCCCCGGCAGACTGGGAGACACGGGCAATCTGCGAGATTATGAATACCGGCATTGCGGGCGGCATCATACAGGGCTGGGTAGCCTACAAAAGCCCGAAGCGGTATAAGAAATACGGTTCTCAAAAAGGCTGGGAGCGTGTCAACCAAGCTCCGCCGGAGGGGGACGGTTTTCAGGAAATCACGGAAGAAGAAGCCCGGCAAATGGAACTTCCATTCTGAAAAGCCACCGGTTGACAGTTTGGTTGACGCTTTGGTTGACAGCCGGTTGACGGGGAAAAGCCTGATATTTGGGGCATTTCTCTCCTTTGTCAACCATGTCAACCAAGAAATCAAAGAAAAAGTAAAAAGTAATAATAGAGCGCCTATGGATTGTTTTCAAAGTCTTTTCTGCCGGTTGACACGGTTTGGTTGACACGGAGACAGTCTGCGGCTGTACACCTGTCTGACATTCCCTTGTCGGGCATATTTCATTTATGGAGGTAACTGCCTATGGCAAAAAGCAAAAACGAGAGCAATAACAAAAACAGCGGCACCCTGCTTACCGAAAAAGACGGCACCCAGTATTTTGTCATGGGGAAAGTCCGTATCAAGGTATCGGAGCATTTCGCACAGGATGGGAAGCCGCTTGACAGCCTGCTGGAAGATGTGATCCAGCACGCTGCCGCCGCTTCCTGAAAAAATACGGAATAACGACTGTCAATCAGCCCACGCTTATGATATACTTGTACCAGCGAGTATTGTATAAGCGTGGGTTGTTTCTTTTAGAAGGAGGATTTTTAACCGTGAAACAACCATACAATACAACGATTTATAACACTGCACTATATTTGAGATTGAGCCGTGACGATGAATTACAGGGGGAAAGCGGCAGTATCCAGACCCAGCGCATGATGCTTAGACAGTATGCCGCAGAGCATGGGCTGACCGTTGTAGACGAGTACATTGACGACGGATGGAGTGGGACAAATTTCGAGCGTCCAAGTTTCCAAAGGATGATTGATGACATCGAAGACGGGAAAATCAACTGCGTTGTCACAAAGGACTTATCCCGTCTGGGAAGAAACTATATCCTGACCGGTCAGTACACGGAAATCTATTTCCCCAGCAAGGGAGTACGCTACATTGCCATCAATGACAATGTGGACACCATCAACGGAGAAAGCGAGCTTGCACCGTTCTTAAACATCCTGAATGAAATGCACGCCCGACAGACCAGCAAAAAGGTCAAGGCTGCCATGCACACAAGATTTGCCAATGGCGCACACTATGGAGCCTATGCACCGCTGGGCTATGTAAAAGACCCGGACAAAAAAGGTCATCTTCTGATCGACCCGGAAACACGCTGGATTGTAGAGAAGATTTTTGACCTTGCTGTACACGGGCGTGGAGCCGCCAGCATTACACGGATTCTGGTGGAGGAAAAAGTACCTACCCCCGGCTGGCTGAACTATGAAAGATACGGGACTTTCGCCAATATCTACGCCGGTGCGCCCGCAGAAAAAGCCTATGCGTGGACGATAGCACAGGTCAAGAGCATTTTGAAAGAGGAAACCTACATCGGTCACAGCATTCACAACAAGCAGAGCAACATTTCATTCAAGAACAAGAAAAAGGTGCGGAAGCCGCAGGAAGAATGGTATCGTGTGGAAAATACCCACGAAGCCATCATTTCTGAAGAAGTGTTCCAAAAAGTTCAGGAGCTGATTGCAAGCAGACGCAGGAAACGCAGAAACGGTACGACACAGATTTTCGCAGGATTGATAAAATGTGCAGACTGCGGATGGTCTTTAGCCTATGGGGAAAACAAGCAGAATAAGAACCCATACGGGTACTACCATTGCAGCAAGAACGGGCAGGGATTACGCCAGTGTTCCATGCACTATATCCGCTATGATGTACTGTATGCCTATGTGCTTGCAAGACTGCAATACTGGTCTATGCTGGCACAGAAAGACGAGGACAATCTGCTGAAACGCCTGCTCAATGCCAGCGACAGGGAAAGAAACTCTGCGAAGAAAAAGCAGGCTGCGGAGCTGAAAAAGGCAGAGAAGCGTAAAGCCGAGGTTGACGGGCTGTTTGCTAAAATGTATGAGGACTGGTCTGCCGGACGCATAACCGAGTATAACTTCAATATGCTGTCCGAGAAGTACCAGAACGAGCAAAAGGAGCTTGAAACAAAAATAAGACAGCTTCACGAAACGATGGAAGCCGCCGTACAGACCGCAGCGGATGCTGAAAAGTGGATTGCCCTGATGAAACAGTATGTCAACCCTGTGGAGCTGACCGCCGAACTTCTGAACACTCTAATTGAAAAAATAACCGTCCACGAAGCTGTCAAGGGCGAGGACGGAAGCCGTGAGCAGGAAGTAGAAATCTACTACCGCTTCATCGGCAAAATCGACTGACCTTTCTTTTTTACCCAACAATATCTTTAATTAAGGGAGACGGGGGTTATCTACCCCGACAGCACCACCGCCACCAACACCTATGTAGTGCAGGGCAACCTGCTGCTGACAACCGGAACCGAAGCCAACCTGAAAACCGTTGCCCAGAACCTGTACAACGTGCTGAAAAACGTGACCTACACCCCCTGCAAAGTATCGGTGCCCAGCAGTTCCGGCCTTGCCTGCGGCCAGATCGTGCACGTTAAGGACGCACGCGGGCAGGAGTTTGATACCTACCTGATGAGCGCCACAATCTCTTCCGGCAAAGCCAGCTTTGAGAGCGTGGGCAGCGCCAGCCGGGAAAGTTCCAGCGCCGTGAACAGCCAGAGCTACAAGAACCTGACCGGCAAGATGCTGGAGATCAAGACCAGCGTGGACGGCCTTGAAGTAAAGGCCAGCGACCTGACCGGCAAGTACACCGACCTGAAAGCAACGGTGGACGGGCTTTCCTCTGAGGTGAAAAAAGACACCAAAATCACCGGCGGCGGCAACCTGATCCTGGGCAGTGAGAGCTTCAAGAACGCCCTCTCTGGCGGCCCTGGCAGCAGCGTTGTGTATGGCGATGATGGCAGCGCAACAATAACCAATGCGAACACCAACGGGTATTTTATGTTCAACACCGCGGGCGCTCGCATTATAAAAGGCGTCACATTATGCCTGTCCGTTATGTACAAACTCATTTCCGGCACCGATGCGCTGCGGCTGGGCATTACGTTTACGGGCGATAATGGCAAATATTACATTGCCTACATAAAAACCGCTGACCAGCTCGAAATTAAGCAGACAGACGGCTGGGTGCTGCGGTATGGTACATGGACCCCCGGCCAAAACGGTGTTTTGAAAAAAGCCGATTTCGACAGCAATGGCAACTGCACCAATAAGTTTGAGCTGCTTCACCCCATGCTGCAATACGGCAACGCGCCCACCGCGTGGAACGCCAGCAGCGGCGACTACCTGACGCAGGAAAGCGCAAAAAGCCTGTTTTCCCAGACCGCTGACGAGATCAAAACCGAAGTCACCAAGTCCGTGACTGAAACGGTAACGGCCAACGTGAAGGACACCGCTACCAGCGCTGCCAATGATGCCGTTGACACCAAATTGCAGAATTACGCCACCACAGCAACGGTGGAAAGCCTGAAAAAGGATGTCTCCAGCATCAGCCAAAAGGCGAATAGCATCAGCACAAAAGTCAGCAGTCTGGAAGAAACGACAACAACCATTTCAAACGACCTGGACAGCACAAAGCGGGAATTCAAAACCGTTAAAGAATCAGTATCCGCGATTGACCAGAAAGCCGACAGCATTACTCAGACGGTAACGCAGCGGATCACCGGCGGCAACAATATTATCGCGGGCACCGATGACTGGAACAATGCGACCCTGGATGCAGGCGGCAACGACCTGCGCAAAAAAGGAACATACACGATCAGCGGTGAATCCGTCCGAGTGACTAATAGGGCGCAGAACACCCGCTTCCATTTTGGTGCGGACAAAACGCTGGTGATTGCCAAGGGCATGACCTATTGTGCATCGGTACTGTACAAGCTCAACTCCGGCACGGACAGCCTGTTTTTGCAGTTTGAAACCAAATCCACCAGCGGAACAAAAACCTACTATGGCAGTGCATTCAAAAACGCGAAGCAGGACATTGCGCTGGATAATGGCTGGAAGCTGCGATGGGCGGCCTTTACGGCGACCGCGGACGGCTATGCGGACGGTCTGTTTGTGAGTACCGCGGACGATAACGCCACCGCTACCAACGATCTGACCATCATGCACCCCATGGTGCAGATGGGCAACGCCCCCACTGCCTGGACGGCCAGCACCGGCGACTATCTGACCGCCAACGAAACCAAAACCGAGATCAAGCAGACGGTGAGCGAAATTAAGCTGACGGCCAGCACAAGCGGAACCAGCAGCACCATCAAGCTGACGGCAGGCGGAACAGAGATCACCAGCGCACAGATCAACCTATCCGGCGTGGTGACATTCTCGGATTTGAGTACCTGGAACCAGGACAAGACAATCATCAACGGCGGAAACATTACGACCGGGCAGATTCACAATAAGGCGCGCACAACCACTTATGACCTGGACAATGCCTGGATTCGTATGGGCAAAGATGCTGGCACTCGTGTGGACATTGACACGGGGCGCATCCGCTGGTACTGGGAAAACAACCTGACCGGTGTGTTAAGCAGCCGGTACGGCAAATCTTATATTGGCGATAACTCCCGCTACACGTTTTTAGGCTGGTTCTCCACCGGCGACCCCAGCTTTGATTATTCCACCGGCGGGGCCACCAGCGAGTTTGTGGGCATTGCCATTGACCAGGTAGATAAGGTCATCCACTGCAATGCCAGTAAGTTTGAAATCCCCGGCAGAATTGAATGCGGTTCTTTGAGCGTGAACGGGAGGGAGATTTAATGCAGAAATTCATGCAGATTTTGGCCACGTTGGCTTTGCTGTTGGTGCTTGCATTGGTCATCCCGCTTACGCTGGCAGCCTGCGGCGGCACGCGAACCGAAGATACAAGCTATCCGCGCCCGGAATATTCCGGCTCCCCGATGGCAGAAAGGGTGATGAAATGACCACAACCGCAAAAATTGAAGAGCTCCAAAAGTCCGTCATCAACGCCATCAACAACAGCTGCCTGCACCCCGCTGTGGTGCGGCTGGTGCTGCTGAACGTGATCTCGATGGTGGAAGCCAGCGAGAGAGAGGTAAGCAAAAGAGAAAAAGAGACAGAATCCTGAAAATCTGTTTTTTGTTCCCGCATAATCCACACAAAATATAAGGCAATACCGCATAATTCTAAGTGCCGATACGGCGAGCGAGGTGCGGCAGATGCCAAGCCAAAAGCGCAGATAATACTGGATGCTGCAAAGGTGAGCGCCGCCAGTGGCGGAAACAGCGAACCGAAGCAGGGGCAGCGGTCGCAGAGTGCGAGGGGCTTTTGCCCCCGAAGCACGATGCGGGTAC
>CDZP01035014.1_pt1 | contig 9543 bp, 8 predicted proteins | sample 554941 | NCBI WGS metagenome assembly CDZP01 (sample SAMEA3182064, study PRJEB8094) | gut metagenome | biome: human; feature: gut; material: Stool; isolation source: human stools | place: Canada | collected 2013-01-28
GATTTTGGGTGTGCATTTTGACCCCCTTTGTCCAAATGAGTGAAGGGGTTAATTCCGAACCACGAAAAGGTCAGCCCATTCACTTGTATTTTGACAACTGAATAAATCATTCACTAAGACTTTAATTCTGATGATTTTAGCCACCTTATCGGGTACGCCGTGACTTCTGCATTGCAGAACAGCGAGAACTCCCGGTATAAGTAATAGGTTGCCCCTGTTACGGCGATGACAGTCAGAAGGATAATGATACTTCTCTACGGAGCTGGCGGAGTACCCGGCAGAGGTGAAATTCCTATGATACAGATTAGCAGTCTGTTCCTTAGTGACTTCCCGTGAGCTTTTTGCTCGGCAAGGGGTGTTGAGAACAAATATTGCCCGACCGGTTAGGAAATGAGCCGGTCAAGTACATAGCCATACTGCGATGGCTATGAATTTTACGAAAGGAGGACGCACAAAGTGTCGAACTGCAAAACGATTGCGATATGCAATCAAAAAGGCGGAGTTGGAAAGACGACCACTACGGTAAACCTCGGCGTCGGTCTTGCAATGCAGGGAAAGAAAGTGCTGCTCATAGACGCAGACCCACAGGGCGACTTAACCACTTGTCTCGGTTGGCAGGATACAGACAACTTGGGTATCACGCTTGCAACAAAACTCACAGATGTCATAAACGAAACGATGAATGACCCTACGGTCGGTATTCTGCACCACGACGAAGGTGTTGACCTTGTTCCGGCAAACCTTGAGCTTTCAGCAATGGAATTTAACCTTGTCAATGCAATGAGCAGAGAGACGGCATTGAGAAATTATCTAAGCGAAGTGAAGGACAAATACGACTATATCCTTATAGATTGTATGCCTTCCCTCGGAATGGTAACAATCAATGCTCTATCTGCGGCAGACAGCGTTATTATTCCTGTTCAGGCTCAGTATTTACCGGCAAAAGGAATGACGCAGCTTGTTCAGACCATTTCAAGAGTTAAGAAGCGTATCAATCCGAACTTGAAGATTGACGGTATGCTTCTCACCTTGGTGGATAGCCGTACCAACCTCGCCAAAAGCACGGTAGAAGCTCTGAGAGAGAACTTCGGTAATCAAATTAAGATGTATCGAACATATATCCCGATTGCCGTAAAAGCCGCAGAGACTTCTTCCAAAGGCAAGAGCATTTTTGCCTAAGCCAAACGGAGGATTTTGTGTGCAAGGCATTGGAGCATTACAACAAGTTTCTGCGAAGCAGAGCCGACCGTGACAGCCGATAGCCTTCCCCCTTTCTCACACTCTAACCCCTATATATACCGGCTATTAACCTGCTGAAAAATATACTCTATCTCCCTTGAGTATATCTATCTCAATAACATATAGCTGTCTATTAAAGGGTTTGCACATTTGGAGCAAAAGCAAAATGTCTGCTACGATAAAAAGTTCAGCCAATCGCACCTTTGATGTTTTGACCGGTTTTGATTACGATTAAAGCAGAAAGGAGCGATGGATATGAAAAACAGGCTGATACCTTGTGTTCTTGCCTGCCTGATGATTTTCCTCGTAGGTTGTAACGGTAACACAGCCAAAGAAGCTGCACAGGAGATAACGAAAACAGAGACTTCTTTTCCGGCTGGTAATACTGAAACAAATTCTCAGGAAGATACGGTAGAAGAACCGGAAAGCACGGCAGTTCAGGAAGAAATACCAATTACGGCAGAAGAAAGCCAATCAACCGCTGAAAGTCAGACGGTTACGACGGTTCAGACAAAACCGGCGGAAGATAAAACGGCTGAAACTCCTGTAACTGAAAAGCCAAAGGCAGAGCCACCAAAGCAGACAACCACGCTGGCTGAACCCGAAAAACAACCGGAACAGCCGAAAGAACAGACAACTGCCAAACAAAAGCCGGTTGAAAAACCGACAGAAAAGCCGGCAGAACCGAAACCGACAGAGCCGCCCAAGCAGACATTTGATGTAAGCCCTTATGTAAGTTACGCAAAAGAGTATGCGGTAAGCATAGGGCTTTCTCTTGACAGCACGGCGACAGAATGTTGGGACAATCCCATATCCGCAAATCCTAACCGAAGCGGTATTAAGTCTGATATTGAAAGCAGACTGAACCGATACAAGAACAGCGAAGGTTTTACCGCTGTGTGGATATGGACAGAAAAGCTATCCGATACGGAGTACAACATCTATATCGGCTACTGCTAAAACAAAATAATTTTAAGCGGACGCACTGAGTAACATCGGTGCGTTTTTGCATTTCAAGGAGGAAAACGCAATGGTTAAAACAAAATTCAAGAAAGCCGTCTCGCTTGTGTTGGCGGCGGTTATGAGCCTTACTGCTTTTATGGGCATTGGGGCAACGACAGCCTTTGCAGCCGTAGGAGAAAAAGCCGATGTGTACCTCGTCGATTATCCCCGAAGCGGAGATACCAATAACAACGGCGAATGGGGACACGGCAATCTCAACTATATGAACGGTTGGAAAGGCTTGTCCACGAAATATACAGGACTTCGTGCAATGGGTTCGTATTCGGGCAATATTGCCTACTGTATCGAGCCGGGTACAGGTCAGCGGACTGGAGATACTCTCACCGAAAAAGGCGAGAATTTTTTCAACAACATCAGTCCGAACGGTACGATTTCCGGCGATGATATTTGTCTGCTTATCGGTCGTATCTTGCAGTACGGCTATCGTGGTGGAATTTCGACAAGCTGGAAGTCGCAGAATGAAAGCGACGCCAACTGTATCGCACACGCTTATGCCACACAGATTTTGATTTGGGAAACGATCGTCGGCGAAAGAGACGCAAGCTTTAATCACGTTTCTACCGGTGGGTACAATGCCGTGCTTGAATGTGTAAGCTCCGCACACCCTCTCCGCAGTAAAATCCTGTCTTACTACAACAGTATGGTAACAAGCGTTCAGAACCATACGAAAGTTCCGAGCTTCTGCACAAGGTCAAGCGGTTCTGCCAAGGTAAACGAGCTTGAATGGAACGGAAGCAAGTATGTTGCAACTCTCACCGATACAAACGGTGTGCTTGGCAACTACAACTTCTCGGCAAACATTGACGGCGTTTCGTTCTCTGTCAGCGGAAACAAATTGACTGTTTCAATGGAAAAAGCTCCGAGCAAGGAATTTACCATCACAGCCGCAAAGAAAAACGGCGTCCGCAGAGGTGTAGTTGTATGGACTGACGGTATCCATCAGAACGGCAACGGCATTCAGGATGTGGTCACTTATGCTCAGGAGGTCAGCGACCCTGTCAACGGATTTGTCAAAATGAAGGTCAGCTACGGCTCTTGTCAGATTGTAAAGACAAGTGAGGACGGAAAGGTTGACGGTATTCAGTTTACTGTCAGCGGTAACGGTGTCAATCAGACTGTAACAACCGCAAACGGCGGTAAATTCCAACTTGATAACCTTATGCCCGGTGTTTATACGGTAACGGAGCAGTCTATCGACAAATATGTGCCGCAGGAGGTTCACAGAGTAACTGTTGTTGCCGGTCAGGTGTCAAAGGTCAATTTCAATAATGTTCTCAAGAGAGGTAATCTTCAGGTAATCAAATCCTCCGAGGACAATCTTGTGGAGGGCGTAACCTTCCACCTTTACGGCACATCTCTTTCCGGTATTGCCGTTGATGAGTATGCCGTGACAGATAAGAACGGCGTTGCTTCTTTCAATGATGTGCTTATCAGCGGCACTACCCCATACACCATTGAGGAAGTGGATACCGCAATCCGTTATGTTGTGCCTGCAAATCAAACCGCACCGATTAACTGGAAAGAAGTAACCACAAGAAACTTCACGAACATTCTCAAAAAGTTCAGCGTAACTGTAACAAAGAGCGACCGAGAGGAAGGCACACCGCAGGGCAACGCTACCCTTGCCGGAGCAGTTTACGGTATCTATAAAGGCGAAACCCTTGTGGATAAGTATGTTACGGATAAGAACGGGCAGTTTACCACAAAGGAATATGTCTGTGATAATGACTGGACAATCCGTGAAATCACGCCGTCCGAGGGTTATCTGCTCGACGGTACAATCCATAAGGTCGGTGCTGAACCGCAGCTCTATACTGTGGAACACAATCAGACCGCAAATGATGTAACCGAACAGGTTATGAAAGGCAATATCGCCATTATCAAGCACACCGATGACGGCGAAACAAAGATTGAAACACCGGAAAACGGTGCAACCTTTGAAATCTATCTGAAATCTTCCGGCAGCTTTGATTCAGCAGAGGAAGATGAAAGAGATGTAATTGTTTGTGATGAAAACGGCTTCGGTCAGACAAAGGATATGCCTTACGGCGTATATACCGTTCATCAGACCTCCGGTTGGGAGGGGCGTGAGTTAATGGACAACTTCGATGTGTTCATTTCTCAGAACGGACAGACCTACCGCTATCTTATCAACAACGCAAACTTTGAAAGCTATATCAAGGTTGTCAAGGTGGACGCAGAAAGCGGTAAAAACATTCCGTATGCCGGCGCAGGCTTCAAAATTTTTGACCCTAACGGCAATCAGGTAACAATGACCTTTACTTATCCTACTCCGACAACGATTGATACTTTCTACACCGACGCAAACGGACAGCTTGTTACACCGGAGAAACTGGAATACGGCAAGGGATATTCTCTTGTTGAGGTTCAGGCTCCTTACGGATATGTGCTTGACAGCACGCCGGTGTACTTTGATGTGGCAGAGGAGCATTCTTCCGATGAGGGTGGTATTACCGTGATTAAGGTAGATAAGCCCAATATGGCACAGAAAGGTACTGTCAGCATTGAAAAGACCGGCGAGGTATTCTCAGGGGTAAATATCTCCGGAGAGGAAAATGCCGATGTGATTTATCAGCCTGTCTATGAAGTGAAAGGTCTTGCAGGTGCGGTTTATGAGATTACCGCAGCAGAAGATATTATCACTCCCGACGGTACACTCCGTTATGCAAAGGGCGAGGTCGTAGATACTGTTACCACAGACGAAAACGGACTTGCCAAGAGCAAGGAACTTTACCTCGGCAGATATACGGTGGTCGAAATCACCGCACCGGAGGGTATGGTTATCAACAAGGAAGCACACGAGGTCGAGCTGACTTACGCAGGTCAGGAAGTCGCCGTGACGGAAACCGCAACCAGCTTCGTAAACGAGAGACAAAAGGTTACGGTAAGTCTTGAAAAGGCTATCGAAAAGAACGACATCTTCAATATCGGCAACGGCGATGAAGTGAAGAATATCAGCTTCGGACTTTTTGCCGGTGAGGAACTTGTTTCTGCAAGCGGTACTTCTATCCCGGCTGACGGTCTGATTGAGATTATCTCTCTTTCCGAAAACGGCAAGGCTGTTATCAAAACCGACCTTCCTTTCGGAAGCTACTATGTAAAGGAGCTTGCAACCGATGAGCATTATATCCTTTCCGACAGCAAGTATCCGTTTACCTTCAGCTATGCGGGACAAGATACCGAAACTGTTGAGATTGCAGTCAATGAGGGCAAGCCGATTGAAAATAAGCTCATTTACGGTTCTGTTTCCGGTAAGAAGATTACCGAAAACGGCGAAGCACTGGGAGGTGCTGTAATCGGTCTGTTTAAGGCTGATGAAACCGAATTTACAAAAGAAAATGCCTTGATGACTGCTACCTCTGAAAATGACGGTAGCTTTTCTTTTGACAAAGTACCGTATGGAAACTGGATTGTAAGAGAAATCGAACAGCCTGCCGGTTTCGTGCTTGACGATACTTCCTATGAGGTTATCGTGTCCGAGGACGGTCAGGTCATTGAGGTTGAAATCGTCAATGAGTATGTTTACGGCAATATCAAGTTGACTAAGGTCGATGAAGATTACCCGGAAAACAAGCTGACGGGTGCGACCTTTGAGGTTTACAAAGATGTGAACGGCGACGGTAAACTGGACGACGGCGACGAGCTTATCGGTACACTCAACGAAACTTCTACGGGTATTTACGAGATGAAGGAACTTCTTTACGGAAAATACCTTGTAAGAGAAACCAAAGCACCGGAAGGCTTCGAGCTTGATAAGGGCGTGTACTCTGTTTTCATTGAAAAGGATGAAACCACCTACGAGGTAGAAAACAAAGCCGGCGTCGGCTTTATTAACACGGCAATGAAAGGAAACCTGAAAATCATTAAGACTTCCTCAGATGGTAAAGTTGAAGGCTTCACTTTCAGAGTTACGGGAGTAAACGGTTACGACCGAAGCTTCACGACCGATAAGAACGGCGAAATCGTTATTGAGGGACTTCGTATCGGCGATTACACCATTTCCGAGGTTCAGGATAGTGTTTCTGCTTCCTATGTTCTTCCTGGGGATAAGATTGCAACCGTAAAGGTCGGCTCTACTACCGTTGTGGAAATGCACAATGAGCTGAGAGACACACCAAAGACCGGAGATAACAGCAATATGGGATTGTGGACGGCACTTGCGGGACTTTCTGCCCTCGGTATTGCAGGCACAGCCATTGTTGCGTACAGAAAAAAGAAGAAGGAGGACAATGAGTAATGGACGCTAAAACAATCGTAGGAGTTGTATTAGTCGCCTTTATTATCGGCGGCTTTATCTTCTTGCAGATTAAGAACAGAAAGAAATAAGGAACACGAAAGTGGGCGGAGTGAAAACTTCGCCCACGGTTCTTTTACGGAGGTGCATTATGAACAAGCTAAAGACGGTTGACAGCAAGGTGCTTGCAATACTCAGAGAATGCCCCGAAACGAGGTATGACGATATGCAGCTTATCCTTTGCTATTACAACCGATACAGCTATATGAGAGTCGGTGATTTACCGCTTGAGGATATAGTCAACAACTATAAAGGCTACGGCTTGCCGTGCTTTGAGACTATCCGCAGAGCAAGACAGAGAGTGCAATCCCTATTTCCCGAACTGTCAAGGCAGTGCAGTGGCTGCGACTGCGGAAACATCAGAATTGTGATTGAAGTAAGCTGAGGTGTGGATATGAACGAGGGAAAAAGAAAAATCGGTGAATACACTGTTCTTTGCTCGGTCAATGTGGGCGAAAAGGAAGTTATCTTGGCTTCCAATGAGCAAAGCACAAACGGCGATAAATTTTTGTGCGGCTTTGCAGAGCGAAACGACCTGTTTGAACTGTGTTCGGAATGTATGGTGAGCGATGACTATATTGAAATCGTACACCTTTTCGGAAGCCGTGTGGCAAATGAAGCGGAGCTTTTCAAGGAACAGGTCGAAAAGCTGGATATTCCAATCACACTCATAACGGAAGCCGACTGTATCCCCGACCACTATTCCAAAGACATCAACGGCACAATCATAGCCATTGACCCCAAGGTATTAAAGCCTGAATTTCAGAGAGCCGACAGACAGCTCTACTATGTTACGGGCGGCTTCGGTGCGTCGGCAAACAGTCGTGGAAGCGCCGTGTTCTGCACAAATCTTCACACCGGCAAATCCACCCGATATGAAAGGATGGATGTTATGGGCGAAATAAAGCCTGAGTGTATGCCTGAATGGGCAAAGGAAAAGGCACAAGAGCTTTTACACAAGAAGCGAAATAAAGACAAAGAACGATAAGGAGGACAAAGCAATGAAGGAAAAATTCACTTTTCAACAGAAAACAAAGCTTCTGACGAAACTGTTTGACGCAGGCTGCAATACCGAAAAGAAATTGCAGCAGCTTGATATGGAGAGCATTTTGAAAATTCCCGGTATTACTATTCCGGATATGAGACTGATTATCGAGCTTCAGAAGCAGACCAAAGCCAATAAGCTGTTCTCTTATTTGGGAGGTGGCACTGATGAACAGGCAGGAGCAGAATGACCGCCATATCATTTGGAGCGACATTAGCCTTGACCTTGATGATTGGCGAGAGTCTTTGGAGGAACTGTATCCCGGATATTCCGATGATGAGCTTTACGACATTATGGTAAAATCCAATGCCGAAAACCTTTATGATGAACGAGTAAATCTCAACATTCAGCTTTCACAGCCGATTATCGTTATCGGCGACCTCGGCAGATGGAACGGCAGAGTGTCGGGGTACAAGATGATTGATTCCGGCAACATTAAGGACTGCCTTTATTCCGATACCGATTACACCGAATGGTATGTGGATAAGTACGGCGACCTTCGTGCCGATGCCGTTCATCACGACGGTACAAACCATTATCTTTACCGTGTATTCAAAGATGGTGTCACCGATACGCAGATTGAAAATCTGCAAGATAAAATCTATAACGGAAAAGCCACAAGAGCCGACATCACACGAGTTACCAAAAGGCTCGGCGATGACATTGCCGGAGTTTATGGCTTTCCTATTCCAAAGCAAAGACAACCAAACGAACAAGCGAGGTGATGAAAATGGATTACAGAGTATTGACCGAAGCAGAGCGTAAATACACCTTCAGCCAAAGTCAGCAGCTCTCTATGCAGACCGGTCTTATCGGATATTTGAGAGCCGACTTCGGTTCTAACGGGAACGAGTTTTGGACGACTTGGAACGATTTCAGAAAAGACTTGAAAACCGATGAATTTAAGGCTGAATTTGATGATGTGATAAACGGATTGCGTGACGGCGATGTTTTGTCCGGCAGAAAGGCTATGTCCTCTTACTGTTATTCCACTCCCGACAGCTCCTTTAATGATGACCGCAACCATTATGGCATTCGTCTTGATAGAACGCACCTGCGAAAACAGTTAAGAAGAAATTTGAGTGACAATGAGCTATCAAATGTCAAGGAGCAGATTACGGCAATCACGAGCAAGCTGTGGACTCTCCGCAAAGAGGTAGGTCTTTGTGATGATATAGCCGAAAGGTCAAAGGTCATTGAAGCCAACCTTGAAACGGTAAGAGTTTACGAAGAAAAACAAGAACGAAAGGAGCAGAACCGTAATGACAAACGGAGGTGATGCGGCAGAACAGGTCGTCAGGCTATCGCTTGAGGGCTTTGAAGTAGCCGCAAAATTAAGCGGAGCGGCAGCTAAAAATATTGCCGTTCTTTTAGTCTCTGTTCTCAAACAGGAACAGAAAACAAAAGGCAAGGCTCGACTTACCAATATGATTAAGTCGGGCAAGGAGCTGAAGGTGTTTTCTATCCCCAACAAGGACTTGAAAAAGTTTACCGAGCAGGCAAAACGCTACGGCGTTCTCTACTGCGTACTCAGGGATAAAAACACAAAGGGCGATAATGTACCGATTGATATTATTGCCCGTGCAGAGGACGCTTCCAAAATTCAGAGAATCGTTGAGAGATTTGAACTCGGTAAAGTTGATAAGGCTGCGATTGTCACCGAGTCTCAGAAGGCTGTCGAAAAGCGTGAAGCTTTGGAGAAAGACAAGCCGACGAAAACCAAAAACGAAATCATCACTGAGGAAGCCGTCAGAAAACCTATTCAGAAAGAGGGGTATTCCCAGTCAAACCCCACAGTCGCCAAAACGGACAAAACCCCTCCGTCAAGGCACGACTCCGAGCCGGTAGATATGCAAACTGATAAGGGTACTGTAAGCGACAGACAGAGAAAGCCGTCGGTGAAAGCAAAGCTTGACCGATA